>ERZ773031.56-NODE-56-length-58695-cov-12.415570_pt1 | contig 58695 bp, 80 predicted proteins | sample MGYA00511666_ERZ773031 | MGnify/ENA primary metagenome ERZ773031 (study PRJEB29015, sample SAMEA2738135) | human oral metagenome | biome: human oral; feature: human-associated habitat; material: saliva | place: China | collected 2250 ...
TTCACAATAAGGTCTATAACGAGCAAAAAGCTATGTAAAATACATAGCTTTTTTTGTTTATTCAGCTCCAATTTCCTCTTCTACGCGACACATAATAAAGCAAAGGTCGGATAGACGGTTTAAATATTTTAAATTAGATTCGTGAACGCTTTCACCAGCATCTAATACACGCCATAAAGCACGTTCAGCACGTCGAGTAATCGTTCTCGCTACATGTAAATAAGCTGAAGATTGTTTTTCACCAGGAATCACAAAATTAGATAATGGTTCAAGCTTTTCGTCAAAGCGATCAATAACCTTTTCTAAATGTTTAACATGTTGCTCTGTAATGACTGGCGCCGCATTTAAACTAGCAATATCTGCCATTAAAGTCCATAAGTTGCGCTCAATATCATATAATTCAGTAGAAACTCGTGCATTTTCAGCATAGGAACGAGCCAAGCCTAAAAAAGCTTGTAATTCATCGATTGTACCATAAGCTTCTACGCGTAATGAGGATTTAGGTACTCGTTCACCGGTATATAAACCAGTTGTACCAGCATCGCCTGTTTTTGTGTAAACACTACTTGCCATATGTATTACCTCCTATAGAAATACATAAATGTAGAATGAAAAGCTATATGTTCTCAACCTTGAGATTATTTATATTCTGGGAACCAAAGATGAATTTCACGAGCAGCAGCCTCCGGAGAATCAGACGCATGTACTACGTTAGCATCCATTGTTAGGGCATAGTCACCACGAATACTACCAGGGGCAGCATCTACAGGATTTGTGGCACCGTTTAAAGCACGTACGGATACGATGGCATTATCTCCGGCCAATACGAAAGCAAGAACTGGACCAGATGTGATGAAATCAACTAATTCACCGAAGAATGGTTTTTCTTTGTGCTCAGCATAATGCTCTTCCGCTAGTTCACGAGGTACTTGTAAAAGTTTTAACGCTTTAATGACAAGACCTTTACGTTCATAACGGCTAATAATTTCACCACTTAATTGACGCTTAACTGCATCTGGTTTGATTAAAACTAATGTTTCTTGCATGATATCCTCCTGTAGATATTAATTAAAATAATGCTTTCTCTTTATATTTAGGATTCATTGCTTGTTGTTTCAATTTTGCAATACGTTCCTCTGTACGAGGATGTGTACTAAAAAGATTGCTCAAGCTTTCACCAATACCAACCATAGGGTTAATGATAAACATATGGGCTGTTGCATTACTTGCATTTGGCAATGCACCATGTTTTGAATAGTAGTCAATTTTTGCAAGGGCAGATGCCAACGCTAAAGGATTGCGGCACATCTCTCCGCCACCCTCATCAGCCAAGAATTCTCTGGCACGAGAAATGCTCATCTGAATAAGACCTGCTGCGATAGGAGCAATAATTATGGCACCTATTAATTCTAAAGGATTAGAACCTTCTCGATCATCGGAGCGACCAAAGATTGCAGAAAATTGAAGAACGTGAGCAATCATAGAAATAGCCCCCGCCATCATAGCTGCAATAGTACTAATCAATGTATCACGATTCTTAACATGGGTTAATTCATGTCCTAAAACACCTTCTAGCTCGTCATCTGTTAATAGTCGTTGAATACCTTCTGTAACAGCAACTGCTGCATGACTCGGATTTCTGCCTGTTGCAAATGCATTAGGTACATCACTTGGAATGATATAAACTTTTGGCATTGGTAACTTACCATTCTTAGCCAAACGTTCTACCATGCCATATAATTTAGGGTTAGATTGTGCAGTAACTTGTTGTGCGTTATATTGTGCTAAAACGATTTTGTCGCTATACCAATAGGACATAAAATTCATGCCCATGGATATAACGAACATAATCATCATACCACTTCTACCGCCAATCATATCACCTAAGACCACTAAAATGGCCGTCAAAGTCGCTAATAAAAGCGTTGTTTTTATATTGTTCATAGTTTCCTCCAATTATAGTTATGGACTATGCCTAACACTATAATTATACTTTGAACTGTATGCGATTTTCAATAGAGTTGTAATAGTTAGTACTATCGGAATTTTAAACACACCTTATAGCGTTTAATTTTAAATTATTTAGCGTATTTTCATTTAAGTTTTTGACGAACTGTTTGACGATTACAAATCGAAAGTATCTCGTATTAATTGTGATACGCTCACAGCGTTCTTTTTTGCGACTTCGGTTAATTTTTCGTACTCTTTGTCGTTGAGTGAAATCACCCTAGCCTTGCGACGTCCTTCATCGCCTACTGTTACCGGAGCACCGGCGCCCTTTCGAGCACCGCCCCATCCTTTATTACTCATATAATCTCCTCGATTGTAAAACCACAAGCACCAGCACGCTTCATAATTCGTTCAACGTCGCTGATAGTATTTAATTCACTAGGTTTAAATTTAGCTGTCTTATCACCAAACACCACATGATAACCTTCTTTAAGTGTTTTTACTGCTCGGTGAATGCGAGCTGTAAACGCTTTATCATCGCCGTTATCCCAGTTTAGCATATCACTAATATCTCCAGCGTCGTGTACTGTGTAATAGTCGCAATATTCATAACTTGCTAAGTATAACAACTTTTCCAAACTGCCAGCTTCAATTACTTTGTTTTCGTCTCTACCTAATTTTAATAAATACTTCATTACTATTCCTCCTTAACCTCTGATGATGTCCATACGAACCATCATATCTTTTAGTTCGTCGATTGTTGCTGCACTAGCTACAAGTCTGTTTGTATGAATATTATAACATTCATAGCATGTTCTGTGCTTGTCGATAGCTACATTTCTGTTTTGTTGCATGATTACGCTGTTTAATTCGTCTAGTGTCATTGTGCTTTCTCCTTTAAGGGCTTATTTCACTAAGCCCTTTTCAATGCATTCTTTAATAAAATTCTTTACAGAACCTTCTTTGGGTAGTACTAATTTTTTATTCTTATCAATCACCCAAACAGCTATACCGTGTCCGAACTCAAATCTCTCACTACCAAATTTTATGACTTGATAGCCATCTTTTAAATTAGCGTCTAACTGTTTTAGCGTTTTCATTATTTACACGCTTCCTCTTTAACTAAACCTTTTTCAATGCATCTTTCAATAAATGCTTTAACTGTTGTTACTTGATATGCAAGTTTGTTACCTTGTTTATCAACAACGCAAGTTTCTGTTCCTGTAATTCTATAACCGAATTTACGAATTTTGTAACCGTCTTTCAAGTTAGCTTGTAGTTGATTTAATGTTCTCATGTTTGTTGCCCTCCTAAGTAATTTATACCTTAACCTTGATTATATTATATAATACTTTCAAGGTTAAGGCAAGCGATAATTTGATATTTTTTTATTTTTCTGCTTTAAGACCTTTGATGTAGATAGTTTTTCTATTTTCGTCTTTACACCATAAAGCATAGTTCAAAGCAACTGTTTCTTTATTCATTTCTTGAACTAAATCCTTTAAAGCGTAACAAGATAATCGATAACTGCCATAACTAACACGATACATTCCGCATGCTTTTTCCACATGTAACACAATATTATTTACTTCGTTTAATGCTTTTTCTAGTTGTTTGCAAGTTCTAATCATTTTTTTATCTCCTTTTATCTAGCTTCACTTTTTAGTGCAGCTAGATTTTAACTATTTAACGGATTCTATTTATTAAATTTTGGCATTAACATCATTGAGCCATTAGGCAGATGAATGATATATAATTCACGTTTTTTAATCTCTTTTGGCCGTTCTAATTTCTCGCCTTTTAAGAACTTATCTCTCATTGCTTGAATATCTTTGATAGTCATGCTTTTATCTTGCTCGACTCTAACTGTTAAATTAGTAGCTCGTTGCATCGCTTTCAATTCGCTCATTCGTTTACTATAGTTTTGTTTGATAGCGTAATATAAATCTTTTAATTCTTCTTTTCTAGTTTTCATGTTGCATTCTCCTTTAGTGAATATATGTCTTACCCTTGATTACATCATATAACATATTCAAGATTGGGACAAGCGCCAATTTTAAAAAAGTGCAAAAAAATAAAGGGGTGCTTTTTACGGCACCCCTTATTACTTTTATTCAGTTGTAACCAATACCAGCTCGTGCGCCACCCTCGCACGATTAGGGAGATATTGGACCACCCCTCAATCTTTTACTGCTACATATACAAGACCAGCGCCTAAAATAGCATTTAGAATTTGACTATTGCGATACTTTGCTTTGACTTTCTTTAGTTCGTTCTTCTGCATGTTCAAGTATGCTTCTGCTTTCGCTAATGAGTCCCTTTGCTGTGATAGCGTTACTTCTTGCTTGATTAATGTATTCTTCGCTTCGATTAATAGCGCCTTTTGTTCGTTCAGTGATTTCAATACTTCGATTAATTCCGTCTGTTGCTCGGTCGTTGAGAGTTTCGCTATGTTCAACTGCTGTTCTAGCTCGTCGATTATCATCAACTGCTTGCTTATTGTATTGTCGAGCGTTGTTAATTTCGACTGTAGAGCGTTGTATTCCGCTCTCGTCAATATTACTTCGTCTGTCGGCGAAGAACCATACACCGGCAAGACAAACAAGCAACAACAAAATAGGAATGAACATAGGATAACCTTCCGCAAGTTTTCTAAGGCGAACATACATTATACCCCTCCCATGTAATCAGTAATGCCACGAGCGATGGCACGAACAATCGTATCAAGGTCGTTGTTAAGCATTTCTAAATCATCGTCATTGTCGATAAAAGCCATTTCAACAAGAACTGCGGTTGCGTCAGTTCCATTTAACACCCATAAATCATCACGCTTCTTCACGCCACGGTCTACAGTATCAATGCTGCGAATAATTTGGCTTTGAATGTCATTCGCTAGGCGTTGTCCGTTAAAAGACTTGTAGAGCGTTTCAGTGCCACGAGCTTGCGTGTTAAAAGCGTTACAATGCAACGATATAAAAATATCGGCACCCCATTCGTTAGAGGTTTCACATACAAGGCCTAAATCATCATCTTGAAGTGCTTTAACTTCGCATCCGGCGGTTTTTAAATACTGCATAAGCAATTTACCAGCATCACGAGCGACGTCGCACTCACGACGGCCGGTATTAGGGTTAACCGCTCCGCTATCTAAGTTAATGTCATGTCCTGGGTTAATGAATACTTTCATTTTTTGTCCTCCTTTTCTAACTGGTCCGGAATACCGTTACCGTCCTTATCTATCCATAGTGCCAAGAACCCTACGAGGGCTGTTAACACGCTCGGAATAAATATATGGTCGATTATGTTTATCCCTACGCTAATCAATTTATTTGTTTCGTCGGTTACGTAACCACCAATAAAAGCCATTATGTACTCAATTACAACTAATAAAATAGGCACTAGCATTATAAACACTAGCGCCCTTGTTGCGAATATACCTGTCGGATGTATGTTAACTGACCTCATAGATTGGCCTGTCTTTTTTAATGTATTAATGAGGTTTGGTGGTATGTTCATGTAATTCCTCCTTAATATCATTAACTCTATGCTCTAAAGCTTCTATTTTGGCAGTTAACATCACTTGCTTTCCCTCCGCTTTAACTCTTTCTGCACGAGATAACTTAATTTCATCTTTTAAATCTTTAAGGGTATCGGTTAAAATACCCCATTTTTCTTGAAATATCAAGTTATCTTGAACTCTCTGCGAATCTAATTTTTCAAGCAAGGGAACAACCAACACTTTATAACCTAAGCCAGCAACAAGACCGACTATAGATAGCGTTGTTAATATGTCGTTCAGCTCGAACTGCCAAGTCCACATTGTTTATCCCTTTCTCCAATAACCGATAATATCAATAATATAACGTGTGTTCGCCGGTACACCCCAACCTTTGATTATACGGCTGTTCCGTTCAACATAAACACTATTGTTATTTACATTAACGCTTTTTTCTATTAGTCGTACTGCGACCGGTGCATTTGGTGGGAGCTGTGCGACCATACCCCCATTACCAGAAGGGGCAGTCAAAGTAAAATCAAAATGCAAGTACCCCCAGCCAGTTAAGGGGTCAAACGCTAAATATCCTCTATCCGCACCATATGCACCGGCCTTAGCAATACCCCATACAACTTCATATAATTCGATTGATTGTGAAGTTACTTGTCCGCCACCGCTTCCAGGGTCGCCTTTAGGTCCTCTTAAAGCGAGTAATTGTTCCGGTGTAAAATCAGAATATCTAAATGGTTCGCCTTTATCACCCTTTGGCCCTTTAAGTGCATTAAGTTGTTCTTGCGTGAAGTCGGAATACTTAAAAGGTTCCCCTTTAGGCCCTGGTGGTCCTGGCGGTCCTTGCAGTCCTCGTTCGCCGTCTACACCACGTTCACCAGGGGTTCCAGGTTCACCTTTAGGACCTTTTAGTTTTTCAATCTGTTCAGGTGTAAGCTGTACACTTGAGGTCGATGTATACTGATTAATTTCCGTTTTCTTAACGTAATCACTTAATTCAGATTTTTGAGCGAAGGACTGCCCCTCTAGTTTATTAACGTAACGAGAAGAAGCATCACCAGGAGTTAACGCATATTGAGCAATTTCGTTCTTCTTAATGAAACTGCTTAAATCATTCTTATAGGCGAATGTTTGAGTCGCCCAACCCTTTTGAGCGTAATTATTTATCGCATCTGTTTTAGACAAATAATCGTTTAGCTCTGTTTTTAATGCGTATTTAACGTCGCCTAGCATAGCAAGGTAATTTCTTATATCGACTTTTTTTAGATACAGATTATCTGCATCTTTTTTTGTAGTATAGTCAGATAAATCTACATTAGCACTGGTTCCAGGAGGACCCTGTTCACCCCTAGGGCCTTTTAAGGCCTCTAATTGCTTCGATGTGAACATGTCATAAGTAAATGACTTTCCATCTTTACCAGGAGCGCCAGGAGGCCCAGGCGGTCCTTGAATACCCTGTAGCCCTCGCTCGCCGTTTACACCATCAACTCCATTTCGACCAGGTTCGCCTGGAGGACCAGGAGGACCTGGCGGTCCTGGGTCGCCCTTTGGCCCTTGTAATTTAATAATTTGGGTATTGTCCTTTACATTGATTGTTTCTTTATCTTCGCGAATATGTAGTTCGTCCATTATTTCCCCCTATTGCTAACACCTTCGATTATATTAACTTGCCCTTTAACTAAGCATTTAATAGGGTGGTCGCTACTCCACAAGAATAAATCCCATTGATATTTACCGACTTCTAAACTATTTGTATCTAAAGAAAGGGCGATTTTGCAAAGCTCATTGGCTTCTAAATCGTCCTCAGATACATCGATATTAAACTTTGCTTTATACTCTTCATCATGTGCTAATTTACGAACACAGGCAAATAGATTATCGCTCGAAACAGTATTGTTATACCCAATATTAAGCGAAATAACTTCACCTTGAATTGCCTTAAAGTTGTGTAGGACTGGTAGTTTCATCTTCGTTGCCCTCGTCCAATTCCATTAAATCGTTATGGATACAGCCCTCTGTTGGACAAGTTCCATCTTCATTTAATGTAGCATAACAAAATTCGCAAAATTTCATCACAGGAACATCACTTTTAATTTCGAACGCTTCCATTATTTCACCGCCTTAATTTTTAACACCATTTCTTGATTTAACTTTTTAAACTGTTCTTGCAAGTCTGAAATATCGCCGTTAATCAATCGACGTCTTAACACCATTTGTTCTAGTGTTCCGAAGCGTTCATTGTAATAGTTTCTAATTTCAGCAATCTTTTCAGCCTTAGTAGGTTCTTTTGGTTGCGGTTCAATGAATTTACCGTTGACATAGAATTTACCGCTCATAAATTCATCAAGCATGCTATCGCCGTCTGCGGAGTAAATAAAATTAGCCGCATCTGGCCATTCTTGTTTTGCAGTTGCTAACAACTGTTCTTGCGTTACTGTATTATCAACAAAAGACGTAATTCGCTCGCCCATTTCATTAAGTACGAATACATATTGGTTCATAGTTTACCTCCTTCTATTACGCTATACCTAATGCAAACCAATAATATGATGCGGCATACTTATCGCTTGCTGTAAATACGGCTTTTGTACCGTTACTTTCATTGACAGAATTTGCAAAATATCTAGGAGTATCAGAACCACTCCAATACGCATCAATAGCACTAGCTATGAATAAAGTCGTAAACCTTATTGGGAAGATTACTTCTGTTTTTGTAACGTTGTCTTGTCCACCAGCTCCCCATTGGATAGTAAACCCATTAGCAAACTTTACATATCCGCCATTGCCAGTTAGTTTAGATGCTACAATAGCACCTTGCCCTAACAGGCTTTTAAGTTGCCCCAAATTAAGCACTTTATTAGTATCACTATCGTTATAGTTACTTGTAATAAAGTTAATAACTTCTTGTGAGTTATCCCCTTTTGTTACTTGCAAGCCTTGATTATGTTTAGTGATTGCTTTTGCGTATTGATTAGAGGTAACATCTAGCTTTTTGTTGAATGCGTCTTGATGTGCATTTGTAGCTGAATTATGTGCATCTAATGCAGCTTGTGTGATGTATAGTTGGCTGTTAAGGTTGATTTTAACATTAACATCATTACCGATATAAAAGGTTACAGTAATCAACTTTTCATCTAAAGAGGTACCAGCTGGAGTATAACTTGCTTGCGCCCCTGCGTTCGTATAAGCGAATAGCTTTTCGGTACCAGTATCACCAACTTTTGCAAACACCCCTAATTCACGAGCATAAAAACCGCTTGTAACACTTGCATTAGAAATAGTCGCTACAACGTCGATTTCACCATTTCCTCGGCTATTAATTGTTTGTACAGTATTCTGTGCCATAGGGTGCTTTAATGCCGTTAAACTTTCAATGCTTTCACTTTCGGTTAACGTGCCATCACCCAACGCAATGCGAGTAAAAATAAGCGGCTTTTTAGATTTAATCGCCTCAACCAATAAGTTGCTACCGGCTAAGGTTGAAATAATTTTATTGTAATTACTCATAGTTCAACTCCTTAATAGTGTAAATTAATATTGCTTCTAATAGCGATTGCACCAACAGGGCAAGTATAAATCCCTCGTGCTGTAATTGATTTATCAGGCTTTTCTTGCATGATAAATATACGTTCGGTATTAGTTACCGCACCAACAGCAACAATCGGTCCTCTAGCGTTAAATTCATGTGCTATAGCATATGTTAAATGTGCCGGCTTATATACTTCGATAACGTTTCGTATCTCGTTTAAAGCGTCGGCCGTATCAAGAAGAACGCTAAACCTATTAGGTCCGGTGTTTTCTTTAACTACCGCACTACCAGGAGGATATACAAGGTTAATAAACTCTTGCAACTTATTTTCGGTGATTGTTTGCGACCCTTGAATTTTAATTAATAAATAGGCTCGCCTATCATCAATAGATAAGTTACGATTATTTTCTAGTCCGTATACTCGCTCCCAATCATCAAGGCCCCATGTCGCCGTTTCAACAAACAACTGCTTGCATATGTCGATAATTAACAAACGTTGCTTTTCGTGTTCTTCGCTTAACGAATCTTGCGTCCCTTTAAAGGTTTTGTCTTTTGATAGGTACTTAGGCAAGTATCTAAGTACATCGACTTTATAAGTCCTTAAAAGGTTAAAAATCATAAGACACTCACCTCACCTAACATCGCTAAATCATCAACAGCTAATTCGATTGATTTAGTAGCGCCATTAATAGTTAAATTTGTATAATCAGTCGCTCCGGCATCTAATACAAGGCTGCCGATTTTAGAATACGCAACTTTTAATAAAGTTGAGTTTTTGATGTTTTGTCGTTCAATGTCGATTAGGTACGCTTTAACCAATTCAGTAAACACCGATTGATTAAAATCACCTTCCGGTCTAACTACAATATTGATTGTCTTAGGTGTAACAGTTGTTACTGTTACCACCGCACCCATAGGGCGAACAGTTTCGATATAATTAGTTACTTTGTTAATAATTTCTTGTGAAGCTGGACTAAACTCGCTATTCACAATAATTACTTTAACAGTACCAGCGCCGTTCCATACTGGAAGTACTTTAGCACCACCAACACCACCAACAGACATCGCCCACTCATAATAGTGAGTTGCGTTTCCGCTAGTTCCAGGAGTTCGAACATGATTTAAATAACGAGTTCTTAATTCCTCGTCGCTCTCTGCGTTAAAGCCATCACCTATAGGTTCTGTATTATTAACGCTTAAAATACCAGGAATAGACATTGGAATAACTGTTACCGATTGTGCTGTAACGTTACCACCTATACCACCTTCGAGAGCTTGCACTTTAACCTTTGTTGAGTTATTAACCTGTACTGTTTCAAGTGTTTCGAATAAAATACCGGTTTGAGTTGAAAATTGGCTACCTTTCGGCAAGGTTCCGTTACCTTTTACAGTAACATAACCAGTCGCCTTAGTTGCCTCTTTTCTAATCACGCCACTTTCGGCAGCTCGCATAGTCAAGAAATCACCATAGGCAGTATCGCCAAACGCTACCTTGTACAATTCGCCTAATTCAACATAGGTTTTCATGAACTCAATAGCATTAGATGAAAATACATCGTATTCAAACGTACCCTCAAATTTACTATAAGGCGATGTGCATTGTTCCTGTAAATCTTTTAATATTTCATCGCTAGTTGGAATGTTAAACATTAATATTAAGCCCTCCATATACTGTGGTTAATTCAACGGAACATTCTACCTTATCACCGTTTTCATCGAACGTAATACTATCAATAGACTTGATATAAGGGTTAACCATAAGACATTCAACGATAACTCGTCTAAGTTCGCTATACCGCTCATTAACGCTCATAACCTTTCCTATAAAAGGCTTTAACTGAATTCCATAACGAGTAGAATATGCCAAATATTGATTGCGTTCCGTCATTAAGGCTTTATATACCCAAACTTTTAAGGCATCATCACCAGTTACTTTTATTCGATTACCATTAGCGGTGAATTTAAATGAGTTATTATCAAAATCCCAATCGTATTCAACAAATAACGGCAAGTCCTCGCTTTGATAAGCATTAATATTTGTTGAACCAGCAAACGGATATTCTGCACTCATAATTTCACCACCTTTTGACCGATGTAATAAAGCTGTTCGCCTTGTGCGTATACTGGGAATACTGTTACCTCATCACCTACTCGTAGTGTATCAGTCATGATAATCGTATCGGTATAATCGTTATGAATTTCATGTGTATGACTTTCAAACAACGCCATACCACCACCACCGGAGCGAGGTTGCGTTTCACTTATGATGTGCCCTTTTGCTTCCCTGTAATGGTCCGGCTTCCAGTAGTCATTAAGATATATCTGTTCATTTGTAATGTCGATATTATCTACACGAATAACAAGGTTAGGGAATGGTGATGTAACAAGTCCAATTCGCATTCCCATTGGCTGTTCATCTTTGGCTATACCGTGAATAGTATTAACCATTTTCGCCATAGAATGTGCAGCACTCGGAATATCTTTAGGCATAATGTATTTCTACCTTTCTTTTCGTTGACTTTCTAGTAGACCTTCGACCTTTGCCCTTAGGAGTTTTTTGTTTGTTTTTCTTTTTCGCTTCACGTTCTAAGCGTTTCTTTTCCTTTGCTTCTAAGGAATGGTCTACTTTTTCTTTCGTCATTAAGTTTTCAAACTCAATCTCGAGCTTCATAGTATGCTGTCCGTTTTCGAATTTATGAGTATCACTCTTTATCCAAAACTGACCGCTTAATTGTGTAATCACATCTTTAATTTCAACTGAATACGAGGACAAGGCATCATAATCGCCTAAGCAGTCAATAACACCAGTACGTTCAGGACCTTTGAATATATCCTTAACTTCCTCTTGCGTGTTTTTGTTTTTGCTTTCCTTGTATACAGCTTGTATCATGGAATACTTCTGAATTTGGTCGTCCTTGCTTTCATATCGAATTAAGTTACCCTTATCATCAACAATCATGACTTTATTAATCATGTTTTCGATGCTCTCCTTATAAGAAGAGTCTGTAATGTTTCGATATTGGTCGATTACAAGCCCTTCAATGCGAGAACCTTTTTCTATGACGTCGAGTTCGTCGCCCTCCATCATAGCTTGATATTTTTTGTTGGTCTTTTTGGCCGCTTCAGTATAAGCCATTAAAATGATTTGATAACCTGACTTGTTATTAGCGATAAAAGTTATTTTTTCGCCTGTTTCAGCGAGGTTACCAACCTTAATGCCCATTTCCTTGCAAACAGCCTTTGTAATGTCCTCTGCGGTCATATTTGTGAATTTTCTAGTAGTTTTTGATTTACTAAGAATAAACATATTGTCGTAACACGTTACCGTAATCGTTGATGCGGAGGTTTTACGTTCAGTGCAATATATGTTACCAACAAACTGCAACTCTCCGTCTTCTGAATACGCTTTTACGGTTTCACCTATGCCGAGTACATATACAGGCCAATTCGTATCACGAGGTTCTTGCGTGTACACAAATTCAAGTTTTCGTGCTGCTTGAATACGAGAACCGCTCCATGTCGAATTATTAACTAAATGAGATATATCGTTTTCAACTGGAACTTGTTTATCTTTGCCAGTTTTTTCATCTTTAACTGTCTTAGTTCCGATGTGTTTAATAATCATCACTTAACCTTCAACTTTCTTAACTGACTTAAATTGTTAATAGCTAAATTCTTTAAGTCGTTAGATTGAATAATTCGTTCATAATGTTTGTAGTTGCCGTATGCTTTTTTAGCAGCATCTAAAATATCTGCACCCTTATTATGTAGCGTTGCGGTGCTAGGTTTGCTGTTAATGGTAGGTCTATCTTTAAGCCCTGTAACATCATCAACCGCCTTTGCATCGTCCGCCGTCATGGATGTATTTAAATCTTTGTACGCTTTAAGACTAAGCGTGTAATATAAATCGCCGGTGTTTTCTTGCTTCTTCCATGGGAACGCCATAATAGCCATCATTAAATTAATAGGGCCATCGCTAACAATGACCCTTACCGGTTTCTTTGACTCTTTCCATTTGTTAATTAAAGCAACAATTTCAGCCGGCTTACGTTTATCACCTACGATGAATGGATAGTCTTTAGCTGGAAGAAAACTTTCAAAAGATAAAGTAATTAATTTAGGGTTGCCAAACAACAACGCTTCGCCTATCTGAGTGATATTAACGCTTTTATTATCCTGTTCGTTACCTACTTCATACTTTGTTGGAGTTACTGGCAAGACTAATCGTTCTTCACCTTGTGAAAGTATAACCGTAGGATAGTTATTTCCGCTTTTACCTAAAATCACAGATAAAAGCGATAATGCCCTACCAATACCGCTGATTAATTTCGCCATTATACACCTCCATAATTTACTTCCGCACTTTCAAGCATAGAGAATAACGAATGTGCTATGCGGTCAATATCCGCTTCTTCACGAACGACGAATGTATTTCCACTGATAGAGTATTGGTTAACAGAGTTGTTACCGCTTAAACTATCCGCAATCATCTTTTCAGTTGTTGCATGTGGATAAATTCGACTACCGTTCGGCAAGTCTACAATTTCACCGCCACGTTCGTTGATTTCAGTCCAACCACCACCGAAGTGATTTGTACCAGTTGCATGACCTGGAATGCCTGTTGCTTGTGCACCTCTTGCTTGAACAGTACTTAAAGCACTACCAATAGTGCTAAATACACCGCTTGCTGCACTTTTAATAGGACTCCACACATTTTCATCAAACCAGTTAGCAACGCCAGCCCATACACCTTTAATAGTTTCCCATGCTTCACTAAAGAAGCCCTTAATAGCTTCCCACATACTACTCGCAGCACTAGAAATAGGTTCCCATACATTACCAATAAACCAATCAACAGCTGGACCAAAGATAGCAACTATACCGTCCCAAGCAAAACCAAATATTCCGGCTATGGTGTTAATCACTGGAGCACATGTCGCTACAATGTCATTCCACTTTTGGCTAAACCATTCAGTCAAGCCTTCAAGATTACTTGTGATGCCGTCGTAAATTTGCTGTGCTACTTCTTCACCGAATATAGCACCGCCAACACCACCTACAAGGCCACCAATAGCACCGCCAACGGCAGTTCCTACACCAGGAGCAATAGAACCTAAGGCAGCACCGCCCATAGCACCTAATTTCGCTCCAGCTAAACCACCGGCAAGGCTACCACCTAATCCAACACCAGCACGAGCTTTATCATCGCTTGTCGCAATATCATAAGCCCCCATAGCTAATGCCAACGGAACAGCAATTTTACCACCGATTTTAGTTAAGCCGTTACCTAATTTACTTGCACCACTTTTTAACTTACCAAAACGGCCACCACTTTTAGGTTTAGCACCTTTGCCACCGCCTTCAACTATAGGACCACCTTGACCCATTCCAGTCATATTGCTTGCATTTACAGTTACATTTAAGGCTTGAACAGTCATATCACCTACTGTGCTATCTGCACCAGTACCAGTTCCACCACCGCCCTTTAAACCTTTAAATAAACCATACGCACCTTTGCCGATTTTAAATGCACCAATACCACCAACTGCTAATGCTGCAGCTGATAGGATAGAGGGAAGGCCTTCCATTTTAAGCGTTTGACCTACTAACTCTTTAATAGCGGAAGTTATTCCGTCAAGTACGCTTCGAATGGTAATACCGTTTGTTTCAAAGTTTTCAGTTAAACCTACAAACCAGTTGTCGATACCTTGTACAATATCTCTAAAACCGCCAATGCTACCGCCCATTAATTTCGTAGTGAATGAGTCCCAATCACCGGATAATTGTTCTAAATCACCCTTTAGATTGTCCATGCGAATTTTCGCCATTCGCTCGGCAGCACCACTCGAATTATCGATTGCACCAGCTAACTTATCAAAGTCTTCATAAGGCGAATTAACTAATGCCAATAGGCCTGACATGGCTTCTTGACCGGCAAGCATGCCAGCTACGGCCGCTTTGCTATCCGGAGATAGTTTTTTCATACCTTCGCGAATGTCGGCGATAATATCCCTAAATGGTTTCATCTTGCCATTCGCATCTAAGATATTTAAGCCTAAAATGTCCATCGCTTCGCCGGACTCTTTGGTCGGTTTAACTAAGCGAGTCATCATCGCTCTTAATGCAGTACCAGCTTCTGAACCTTTAATGCCCTGGTTAGCCATAAGACCTACAGCAAGGGCAGTATCTTGTACGCTAAACCCTAATGCACCGGCTACTGGTGCAGCATATTTGAACGTTTGACCCATTAAAGCGACGTTGGTATTTGAGTTAGTAGCTGCCGCCGCTAACACATCGGCGAACATAGCGGAGTCTTTCGCTTGTAAACCAAACGCAGATAAGCTATCAGTTACAATATCGGAAGTCATAGCTAGGTCTTCGCCTGATGCGGCTGCCAAGTTCATGATGCCGGCGATACCGCCTATCATTTCATTAGTTTTCCAGCCAGCCATACCCATATATTTGAATGCTTGTGCAGACTCCAAGGCACTGAATTTAGTATCGGCACCCATTTGAATTGCTTTTTCATTCAACTTTTGGAACTCGTCCGCCGTAGCACCTGAAATAGCTTTAACTGCTGACATTTCTTCTTCAAAGTCCGCATAACCTTTTACGGCGTCAAATATACCAAACCCAATGCCAGCCATACCGGCCATTTGCATTGTAGTTCCAAGCATAGCACCGCTGAGTTTATTTCCAGCACTAGACATAGCACCGGCCATATTTTGCTTAACATTAACTGTAGCTGTGTATACTTTACCTTTAAAGGTATTCAGTTCGCTTTTGATTTTTTGGACTTTAGAAGTAGCTTCATCTTTGGCGTCAATCTTAACTTTGATATTGCTACCAGTACGCTTTAACTTAGATAATTCACTTTCAGCTTTTTTGGTTGCGTTTGCTATTCCTTGAACGGAGCTGACCGCACTATTCATGCTTCTATCAACACCGGCCATCGCAGGAGTAACAGCATTGGCAGATTTTGCTAATTGTTGTGTTGATTGTTGCGCCTTTTTAACTGCATTCGTAAACCCTTTATCGTCAAGGTACAGTTCGACGCCTAAACGTTCTTTATTATCCACCTAATACCTCCCTTATAGCTAATTTAGCAACTTCCACACGTTCTTTCCTTTCCTTTTCCATAGCTACATGGCAAAGCAGTTTTTCCATTAAGGACAAACTAAAAAAGTATTCAAACGTATGACCTTTTAAAACTAAGTAGGCGGCCGTAGCCGCCTCCCAGTCTTCTTCTATTACTTTTTTGCTTCGTCAAAAATAGCGTGGTCGAGTTTTTTGCCTACGCCTACAGACTCAATCAAAACTGTGCTAATAGCTTTAATTTCACCGAATTCGAATAACTTACCTACAATGTCCATAGGTTCGGCGCAATCGTATGCTTTTTGCAAGTCTTTGTCTTTTAAATTAGGTTCTACAATGCAGTTGTAAACGATGTATTCATCGTTATCACCATCTAAACCTAATGCTTCTGTCATAAGTAAAGTCGTAGGCTTTTTAGCTACGACTTCACCCAAAGAAGTTTCGATTGTTAATTTTTGACTTTTACGAGCTTTAATTTCTTCACGTTTAGCAATTAATTCGTTAATAGATACAGACATTGTTATGTTCCTTTCAATTAATCAATAGATTCGATGTATTGTAAATCTTCCGGTGTAAAGCCGAATGGAATATCAGTTTCAATAACTTTGCCTTTTTCAAAATGTAAAGGAGTTAATTTATTGAACCATACATTATCAATAGAAATGCGTTCCTTTTGGCCGTCCACTGCGTCAGGGTCGTCCAATAAGCCTGTAATCACGGAACGAGGGTCATGACCTGCACTCCATGCTTCATGCAACTTGCGGAAGTTTCGATTGATAACGTTTTTAATTTTTGCTGTGCCTTCACCTTTAAGAGAGGTAATTTTACTATCAACGGAATTGCCGATGATAACGTCTTCGCGTTGTGCTTCGATTGTACATTCGAAACTTTCAATTTCGAATACCAACTCACCGTCAAACCATACTTTGCCGTGAGAGCCGTTCCAACGACGGCGACCACGATATTTTACATCTTCGCTTGCTCTTGCCATTTATATTTTCCTCCTATTACATTGTGAAACTAATTTTAAGGTCTTCCATAGCATCAACAAATTTAACTGTACCAGCTAAACCAACTTCGGAACCTGTATTATATTCGCGAATGTCCATAACAGACATTTTAGAAATGTCTTCGCCTTTAATGATGGCGTAGTTCTTTTGGAATTGTTCGTCAATATCTACATTATTTTTAGCTCGAGCGTCAAGCACGTTACCGGCTAATTGATTGAAGTAAACCATGATTGCTGCCACGAATAGCATTTTATGGTCGTAGTCATTGATATATTTACCAACATAGAATTTTTTGAAAGTGTCGCGAATGTCGTCTGTTACCATATCAACACCTTCGATGATTTTGATTTTACGGAATTCTTGACCTTTGTCAGTTGTGAACGTTTGCAAGGAGTTGCAAGCACGAGCGATTTTAACACCTTCGCCGTCTTCTTCGTCGAATAAATGTAATTCGCCTTTATCGATGCGGTCGGTTAAGTCTTCGTACACTTTAACGCTTTCAACTTCGGTTAATTTGTAATAAGTTGCGGAGCGGTCTAACGGCAAGCCAGCCAAGATACCAGCAATACGAGCAGTATATTCGATTGAAGTATACGTTTTGTATGTAGTTCGACCTTGAGAGTCTTGACCGTTAGGCACTTTAATTTCTTCTGTGCAGAAGTTGATAACGCCGTCATGGTCGGCTGCCACGCTACCTACTACAGCTTTAACAGTTTTACGACCATTGTTGCGTTCTGCTTTAATGTAGGAAGATAGGTCCTGTTGGTCTTGAACTGTACCAGTAGGAGCGGCGATATAGTTAAAGCGAGTATGTTTTAACTGTTTTAACAAAGTCGCTTGCGTGTTTTTTGCACCTTGTACAGTTGTTTTAGGTAATGTGTATACCAATACACGCAAAGGTGTTCCGTCTAAGCACTTTTTAATTAAATCAGTTGTAGCATCATCGAATGTTCTGTCAGGAATTTCGCTAATGTCGGAGATTTTGTACTTGTTAGATACATCAGTCGTTTCACATTTTAAAATCAACGCTACAACGCCTCGAGCGGAACGCTTGATAGCAGTTACGCCCTTTGTTTTAAAGTCAATTAAGACTTGCGGTAAACCGAATTTTTCTTGTTCGTTTGGCATTTGGTTATTCCTCCTCGGTTAAATTAGAGCCATTAAGGCTAAATGAAAGAGTATTAATGACTTCACCACGAACAAAGCCAACTTCTTCGTCTGTGAAAGCGTCGTTAAACTCTAGATTAAAGATAAAGTGCAATACTTCATCTATAAACGTATGTTCAAAGTCGTTAATGGTGATATATCTATCATCGGCTTTCAGTACAGGCCTAAAGATACATTCTAAGCTATCACTCATTTCGTATAAGTCCGCACGCTTGATGCGGTTGTTCTTATCCTCCATAGCTCGGAATGTAACATCGACTTGAACAGTCCTTTCGAAATAGTTGTAATCGCCAACACCACTATGAACAAACATTTCAATATAAAAATAAGGTGCATTTGACTTTTCAACGTTGTCAAAATACACCTTATAATTAGGATATTTGTTTTTCAAAAGGTCAACTAAGGCCTTTTGAATAGTTCTTAATTTAAGCATCTATCAAGTTCCTTAGTATCTTTCTTGTATCATTTAAAAATTGACTTTTACGCTTAACTGTAGAGCGATGTAACATCTTATGCCCTTTCACAAAACCGCCTTTCGGTGTTCTGTGTCCATATTCGATATGGTTAGCATATTCAGTATTGTTGTACACCTCAATAGAGTTATTTTGTGGTTCAGTGCGCTTCCAAGCATTTCTAAGTGTACCAGTATCAACAGGAGTTTTCGCCTTAGTATCGGCAATTAGTAATTCCGCTTGTTGTTGTAAAAGCGTATCGATATATTGAGGATATAGCGATAAAATCTTCTTCCACTTAAAATTCAACTCCATGAAGCCGTTAACTTTTGCTCCCATAGTTAAGCCTCATCATCACGAATTAACGTGATTTCCTGGTGCGTTGTGTACTTAAAAGGACTATCACATCGCATAATAAATACTTGTCCTTGATGATTGATTTTAACAATATCATTCGCCATAACATCGTAATCAACCGGCAAGGATAATCTTAATTTATCCTTTAGCGTGAATACGCTGTCAGTATTAACACCATTCATGCTTGTTTGTCCTGTTTGTCCTAATTTACAAGGAACATCAATATACACATCAACGACGTCGAACACATCCGCCCCTATATCGTCCGTAGTGGCTTGTTGCCGTGAAATGGTACATGTATCTTTGTACATAATATCTGCAAGCAGTTTTCCGTATACATTAGCCATTCGACCACACCACTTTTCTATATAGATTTAATTTAGTACGAATGCTTTCAAAGTCTTTTTCACTAATACACCCAATAGGGGATATATCAGTTACCGCCCAGGTAAATTCAACGTCATTTTCCTTCAAAGACTTTAGCGGTCCATGTGTATCGCTGTATTTGTCTTTGATGTACTTTGTAGCTAATTCGGCAGCCGTATATACAAGCGTTCGAGGGAAGTTCGTTCTGTGGCAGTAGTCCATACAATCAAGAACAAACTTTTCGGCGAACAGCGTTATATAATCGGCGCAATTAACTTCATTAAGACTATCAATCATAGATATTAAACGGTTAGTCGTTGATATAACCAACGCAACTGCTTCATTATATTCTAAATATTGAACGTTACCCAAAGTTAATCTCCTTTAATAACAAACATGTTCCCACATGTCCTCGTCAAATTGTTCAAGCGGTTCATCGTTCGCAATAGCATTAGCAAGCATTTTAGTGCTATCGTTCAATTCCTCTGTTGAAATATCCCCAGGACTAAGTGCGAATACTCTATCCAATGAGTTTTCACCAAAGATTGATTTATACGTTTCACACATGCTATTAAATTTAGTTAAAGCGTCAATAAACGCTTTATCCTTGTCCGTCATAGTAACACTCCTATACAGTTAATAACATTCCGATTATGAAGTGTAAATACTCTTCATCGTCCTTTATAGTAGCCCAAATAGGTTTACCTGTTTTGTAGTCCCAGCCTTTATACTGACCGTTTTCGTTAGGTTCAAATACGCTTTCAAGCCCCATACTTAAAACTTCGGTTCCGCCAGTCGAATATGTTTTACCTATATAAGGGCTGATAAAGTTATCCCTTTTAGCTTCTTCTTTTCCATAACAACTCATATTAAAAATTTTATTTAACCGCTCCGCTTCCTCACCTTTAGTTCGCATTTCTACGAACTCATTAGATAGACGACTTGCATCCTTGTTAAAAAATTCCACCATATGACCTATTTCATGAAATGGAGTTGTTTTCTTAACGCCATTCATATTGATTGTTATGTAATCGCCAGGGTTATCAACATTGACATACCTTATAGGACGACCACTTACAGCAGCTTTACCATAGAAATAACCACGCTTAACCTTACGAGTATTAATACCCTTATTATTATCCTTTAACATACGACCCCAGTCGCTCGGATATACATTAAACGCACCTTGTATCATTTCTTTATTTCTCTTAACGCTGCCTTGTGCCCAGGAGCTATCAGGAATTTTATATCCAACTTCACGATATTGGGATACTACCTTTACCAATTCATCTTTATTACCTATTAAGTTAATAATATCATGTTTTTGGTTAGCTAACTTCCCAATATTAATCATATCTTGCGGAGTTGCTTTTGACATGTCAAGTTTGGATATTTTGTCCTTTAAGTCAATCTCTTTAGGCTTAGCTGGTTTCGGTTGTTTAGGTCGTTCGACCTTTTGTTCCTCTCGCCAATCGGCGAATGTTTTCGTCTTATCAACGTAAATCGCTTTCCATTCGTTATAGTTCATATTGCGTGGTACTTTTTGATATTGTACTCGCTCCCCTTTAGAAGTTGGTTCAGTTTTAGCAATACGAGAACCGCTAGTCGGTTTCTTATTACTAATAGCACCAGCAATCGTAGACCTACAACGAGGATGAAGCGGAGGAACGTTACTTCCTACTTCGGCTTCACTAACTGGATAAATATTATTATCGTGTTCCCTACACGTTGAGGATGTACGCTTATCCATTGTTGCGATGAATTGAAAGTATTCCATATTAGAGGAACGCAACGAGTCTAAGGTAGATTGATTATGAACGTAATTTAATTCCGTTCTAACCAATCTTACAGCATCATTTTTAGATACTCCCATTCGCTCTTGCACTTCTTTCGCCAGTTTATTAACTGACACACCGCGATGAACACCATTAACAACAGTATCTTGAATGGTACGAGCCAACTTTTCACCGTTGGCCCATATCCGTTCGCTGTAGTTCTTACCACTCCAAGGAGTTCGCAATACCTGTTCTACTTGTTTATTATCAACAACTACATTTAAAGGTCCTTGTCCTTTCTTTGCTAATTCATAGGCCGAATGTAATCGGTTATCCTTGTACGCTTCTTTTAAAAAAGAAGTCATAGAACTATCTGTGCTTCGATTTAACTTATCTATTTCGATAAGAGTATCGCTGTACAATTTATCTAACCTAGAAATTCGCGAACGCATTGAAAGGGTATTTAGTTCAAGCATAATCTTAGGGTTGCCAGTCTTTTCAAAGTCTGCCAAATACCCCTCGACGTCCTTTCGCCAAGTCCTAAATTCTGTTCCGTTGATTAATTTACGAGCATCGGTCATGCTTATTCCGTTGTCAGTAGCGAACCTACCATAAAGTTGTTCAATGTTTGCTTGTAGCCGTTGGGCGGACCTTTCATATTGAGCGGCCAGCTCTTTTTCGATTGTTTCACGGCTTTTTTTATTCCATTCATCTTCACGTTCAACAGCACGCCTAGCCCAATATGAATTAGTCCCCATGTTTTACCCCTTAGCCTAATTTATGAACAAATTTAACAATGCGAATTTGTTTAGGTTCGTAAACACGTTCCCAGTTACCGCCGTCTTTCAATTCTGCACGAGATACGCTTTCAGCGTTGGCACGAGTTTTATTGGTCCATTTTACCCCACGCGGATGCAAGATGAACGCTTTACGAGAAATTAAGTAATCAATGCCGGAGCCTTTACGTTTATCACGGTCAACTTCTACAGGAACCATGCCAACAGGAGAACCTACACCATACGCAATAGCACCTTCACCAAACAAATAAGTTGTGTATTTGTCAGTATCAACAGGGCAACCATCGTCAACAATTACACGACGGCCCATGTAGTAATCGAAGGACGTTGCGTCAGATTGACGGATAGTTTGAATTAAGTTCAATTTATCAAGATAAGATTTAGTAGCGGAGTGCATTACAACTGCTGTTAAAGAGTTGCGTGCATCACCCATGAGTTGCATTGCGTCGATGAACGCTTCGCCGGAGAAGGCAGCTGCTTTACCTGTTTTAGTAGAAATGTCGAGGATATGGTCGGACATTGTAGTAGCAGTGAATACACCGCCAAGGATATTCAACAATTCTTTTTGGTGGTCGCGAGCCCAAAAACCTGCAACTAAATCACCAATAGCGGACATTGGGTCTGTACCGGATAATTGAGCGGACAAGTCAGTTGCGCCCCACATTTTAGCACGGCGAATAGTTGTGGAAGCGTCCATTTTAGAACCGATTTTATCTGCTGTTAAATCAGTACCTTCCACCACGTTTTCAGAGTCGCCAGTCAAATCAGTGAAGAAAGGCATGTTATGAACTTGTGCTGGTTCAGATGCTAGCATATCGAATTGGCTATCACGAGTTGCGATACCGGAAGAGAAAATAGCGGATAATTCGCTTGTACGACGTGTTACATAATCAGTAAATAACGGTGTAGGGTTAATTACATCTTTCAATGCAGTTGCTGCGAATGTTTGCAAGTTAAAAGTAAAGTTTTGATTTGGCATTATTAGTCCTCCTAATTTAAATCAAATTGTCAATAGATACACCGGCTTGTGCTGCAAGCGTTTTAGCTTGTGCAACGTCGGTTCTAATAAGTTCTGCTTGTTGCGTTAGATTGTAATGTTCCTTGCTGAAAGGGTTAACCTTAGGCGTACCTTCACCCTTGTTAGGGTCGTATTTGAATTTAGGCTCGCCTTGTGGTTTAAACAAGAACGCCTTATTCTTTTGCAAGTCTTTTAGTTGTTCGTCTAAACCAGTTACTTTACCATCATCGGCAAGAATAAGTTTAGACTTATCAATTAAGTTAGCTACGAGCTCTGCATCTTGAGCGCTATCACCAATCGCTAATTGAACCGCGGTACTCAATTTTAATGCTTTTAAATCTTCGGCAGCTTTTAAAGCGTTTGCTTTATTGTCTGCTTGAAGTTTTGTAATTTGGTCTTTTAACGCTTGTACATCGCCTTCGCTATCCTTTAATGATTTCAACTGTTTATCACGGTCCGCAACAGCAGTTTCTAAGGTTTTCTTTTCCGCGTTAACCTCATTAAAACGCGACTTTGGAACATATTCACCATCGAGAAATTCTTTAAATTGTTTAGTTGCATTGTCAATGTTATCCTCTGCAACTCCAATTTTTTCTAATAGTTCCTTGAATGTCATATGCTTTACTCCTTCCGGTTTTTACCGTGGTTCACCTGCCACGAATGAAAATATAAATACGATTATTCGTCATCGCTGTGGTCGTCGTCATGGTCGTCTATAGAGCCATCGTCATGACCTTTGCTATGCCAATCATCGTACATATCAGTGTTATTTTGTGCTTCCTCTGTTTCAATTTGCTTCATTTCCTCGTTCACATCTTCCACGAACGGATGATGTGCAAGGATAGTTCGCTTAGATACAACGCCCATAGATTTTGAACACATGTCCACCAAGTCTCCGTCATTCTTAACGCTTGTTCTTGTCCATGTTTGCGTGATAGTAACATCTTTTGAACCATGTGCGGAACAGATAGCACGAATTAATTCATTAAAACCTAGTTGGAATTCAGTTTCCATCATGCCGGCTTTAAGTTCTAACAAAGTATATAAAAACTTCATTGCTTCACCGCTAGTGCCATCTAAACCTTGTTGCTGTGGGTCCACCCCTTGCCCCATATCAAAGATAGCTTTACGAGTGATATCAAGAAGTTCTTTGCGTGCTTCAATTGGAATATCGATAGTTAGAGTTGAAATACCGCTTCTATCATCAGGACCAGTAGAGTCCATTTGAATTGCTTTGTATTTTTTCATGCCGTCCAAGAACTCGGCCAAGTTTTCACCGCCATAGTTAGTTAGTACATATATAACCTCTTGTACGTCCTCTAAGTCGTTTAAGAAGCCGCTATAAGTTTTGTCGTACACGTCGATTAATTCTTTAATACGTTTTAAGTCAGTCGTATGACGTGCATTGTTAGCGAACGCAATGAAAGGAACATTTTCCATTTGATGCGGAATAGTATCGACGTTTAACGTTGCACCGCTAGGGTCAATCATTGTAAATGCTGTATAAGGTGATAATGTTTCGTAATCATCACCAGTTCGCATAGAAAAGGCTTGTACTTCTTTGTCATTCCAATATTCGTATACCGTAATGTTTTCGCCTTCGTCGTTAATGTCTGCATATACACGCAAAACGCCCTCTAGCTTTGTATTGATACGATTGTTATAGATTGGAATAATTTCATTAGCCGGTAATACAGCCCATTGAAAATCGTTATTTTCATCTATCCAGTAGTGAACCCAAGCCACACCACCATTCGTGGCCTTAACGCATAAGTCCTTACATTTCTTTTCGTACGCATCACCTAATGTATCGAGTATAATTGTATTTAAATTATCGTTCTTAACATCATAAATAGGTGGTGCCGTAAACATATAAGCGGTTTTTTGGTCTACTAACAAAGGATAAAAGGAATACGCAATTCGGTTATCCGCCTGGTGCATAGGGTTAAAACTTTCTCCCTTTTGCCTTGCTTCCTCAACGTCCTTTGGTTTAGTCGGTAACAACTTAATGTCATTATTGACTTCATAATAGCGTTCCGCTGTTTGCATTTCACTAATTACGTTTGCATGCCTTAAGGTATGCTTTTTAATTAACTTCTTAACTAATTCAAGCTCCAAACTTTCACCTCCTAAGTTAATAAGCGTACACCTTTTCGTCCGTCGAACTCTTCCATTGCATATCGCATGGCGTCCATTAAATGGTTAAAATCATCAATAGGCTTGTTTATAGGGTTGTCGAACTTGTCTTTATCCCATGTGTAATTGCTAATTTCAGTAATGAAGTTAACACACCTAGGATGAATAATAATTTTATAGTCCTGGATAATCGAAATGCCGGCACGAATTGAGTCAGGTCCTTTTTTGGCTGCCCTAATTCTAGTAAGTCCAGCTTTCCGCAAGTACGCAATCGATTTAGGTTCCGCACTATCTGCTTTAATTCGTTCCTTTGCATATCCCATTTCGGATACTTTTGACAAAATATCTTCATTACTCATACCTTTTTCGTACATTTCATCAAAGACATAAATCTCACGAGCGACTGTATCAACAAGGCCACAGAATAACGTACTAGGGTCATTTACATAACCAAAGTCCATCCCAAAGGCAGAGCGTACATTCGGCCTATTAGATACTTCATGCACATCGAAAACTCGTTCTTCCCAGTTTTCATACACTAGGCCTTCAACGATACCCCATTCACCAAGACCAGCAGTCCTATAGCGACGAGGGTTCTTTTTCATTTCCTCGAATAGTACTAAGTCCGCTTCGCTTAGGAACTCATTACACATATAATTCGTAGTCATAGACAATACATTCGGACTAGGTGTATCAAAAAAGCGTTTCTTTAGCCAATGCCTGTCAGACCAGGGGTTAAATGTTAATACGACTTGATGATACATTCCTTTCGGTAGTTGTCCACGAATACTTTCATCTAAGCGGTCGAACGCTTCCTCGCTAGTTATTTCGTATGCTTCCTCTATCCATAACCTACACAGCGCCCCAACTTCAACAGTAATAGACGTTACTTTTAAAGGGTCATCTAAACCTCTGAACAATATCTTTTGTCCAGTCGGCTTATAGGTAATTTCTAAAGGCGATGTACTACATTTAAAAAAGTTATCCACCTTTAAACGGTGTATAGCCCATTTAAGTTGTGCATAACAACTATCACGCAACGTTCGTTCAACCTTACGGACCACCAACCAGTTAATATGAGGGTTTTCGATTATTTCCGTTATAACCTTTAATGATTGAGTTGAGGACTTCTTACTCGCACGGCTTCCCTTAACAGCCTTATAACGGCCTTTAAACCGCCAAAACGCACCATAATGCTTACCTACGATACTAGGTAGATGAACGACTACTTGATTGTCCTTAATCTTCAATTTCATCACCACCTACAATAATAGGAACGAGCGTTTTATTGTCCTCGTTTTGTTGTTTAATGGTTGCAACTTCGTTTTTAAGTTTAGCAATACGAGCTTTTTGCTCTTCGGTTGCCAATTCGCTTTTACATAGTTCGTCATATTGCTTGATTAATCTTGCCAGCGTGTCCATCGCCCTTGATTGTGCTTTAAGGAACTTCTCCATACGAATATCTGCTGTTATTGTGTCAACATGCTTTTCAATTCGTTTAGTGTTCCCAAACTGGTCGCTTTCCTCAACTGTTTGAGTAACGCTTTCAATCTGTTTGTCCGCATTTTCACTTTCGATGAACATTATCTTTTGTGCTCGTATGATTGCAGCATATTTTATACAAATATTCCCCCATAGTATTTCTATAGGGGTTATTGTTTCAATATCTTCAATTACGCCAATCATATCGAGTGGCAAGTATTTTGCAAAAAGACCATGTTTTAAAGCGTTTTGACTCCCAACAGGTGGACCGCCACTATTACCCATGGCATTTTTATTACCAAACGGAGCACCTATTTTCTTTTTCGGTTTAGGTTTAGTCTTAGCACGCTTCCAACCGTATCGCTTCCGCCAAGATTTAACTGTTTCGATTGATACGCCGTATTTTTCGGCTATGTCTTTATAAGGTAGGAACTTTTTATAGTCCTTCTCGGCTGCTTCATAGTTTTTCACATACTCACCACCTCCCACCGAATATCTACTTTAGAACTTCATTGCTTTTATGTTTTAGTTTTCCGTGCTGTCTAACACAAAGACCACCTTTAGGCTTGCGTGCGTGGCCGTATGTTATGTATGTTTGGCACAAGCCATCATACTCAATGACACCGGCTGTACACTTGCCATTTTTATTGTTTAAGCATTTATGTTTAATGCAGTCAACAACTGTCATTTCAAGCCATTCATAAATTCACGAGTCAAATCATAATCACTTGCGAATTTGCCTTTTTTTGTCGTTGTAGTTGTACTAGAAGCACGAGATTTAACACCGCGAGCAGTAACGCAACTATGTTTCGATGTAATGTGTACAATCACATCATCACTACCAGTCGCAATAGAAATAACTTCCGCAATGTCCTCACCTATCTTTTCTTGTAGTTGTAATCGCTTACAGCACATTTCAGCGATACGAGGAATTTTAGACAAGCCAATTACACGACCATTAGGGATATATCCTACACTAATATTCATGTCATACATCAACGCTAAATGATGTTCACACATAGAAAAGGCTTCAATATCCTTAACAATCACCATTTGAGTTGTATCCACTTCAAAGGACTTACCAAACATTTCGGCAATTTCCTGGTTCGTGTACTTCATGCCTTCTAGCATTTCTAAATACATTTTGGCAGCACGTTTAGGTGTTTCAACAATGCCTTCACGTTCTAAATCTTCACCAAGCCCTGTTAATAGGAGCCTGATAGCATTTTCAATAGTTTCCTGGTTCATGCTTACACTCCTTTCATTTCAGGCGGCCATATGAATTTATGAATTTGTAGTTGTAATCTAACACCTTGCAAGTTATACGTTTTCATGTAATCAACAATATCTTTAGGTTCAATCTTGCCAAATACTGGTGATACATACACCTGTGCTTTAAAGTCGTTGTCCTCGATTAACTGGCGCATACGATTTAAATCTTCAAGACTACCAACTACAAACTTAATGACGTCGCACTCTTCCAAGTCCTGTAACGCTTCGCCGTTGTTCATAAACTCCTCTTGCTTAGAAGAAGGACATTTATAATCAACTGTGAACATAAGATTTTGATAGTCCCCATATAAAGGAACAGGGTTTATACTTCCGTTTGTTTCGATGTTAACGAAATATCTATTCATAGCGTTTAGTAATTCCGTTAAATCTTGCAACAAAGGTTCACCACCTGTGATAGTTACATTTACATTTCCATAACTATCGACTATTTGCATAATTTCTTCGACGGTCATTTCTTTTCCGCCCTCGAAGCTGTATTCTGTATCGCAGTACGAACAACGCAAGTTACATTCTGCCAAGCGAATAAAAGTACATAGTTCACCAGCTCGTGTGCCTTCACCTTCGATACTGCTAAAAATTTCAATCACGTTCATAAATAGCAATATTCCCTTCGCTTTCTTGTACAGATACTTTATAACAGCATTCACCTAACTGGTCGCATATCCATTTAGCCATGTTTTCAGCACTAGGGTTTAAATCACCTACTACATCATTAATATGGTTATGGTCTAAGCGGTCATGAATAGCACGTTTAATATGAGTAAAGTCCATAATCATTCCATTATGATTGAGTTCTTCCGCTTTCATAAAGACGGTTACTATCCAGTTGTGGCCGTGTAGGTTGCGGCATTTGCTTTCATAGTCGAGATTAAGTCGATGTGAACCGGCAATCTCCATTCGTTTCGTTACATAATACATTTTGTTTACTCCTTTAGTCTTGACTACCAGCAACGCTCTGATAATCTAATTTATTTAATAATGCAGAAATAGCACTATCTGCTGTTCGCAATAGCGACTTTTCTTTCACGCCTAATAGCTTTGCTTGCTCCATAAACTTTTCTTTGATTTCTTGTTTATGTTGGTCGATGTGATATGAACCTTTGGAAGTTCTACTCACACCAAACTGCAAAGGCGCAAGCCACGATGTACTATCTGCTGATGTACAAAACTTGTTGCGCTTTAACATTTTTAAATCAGTACAGCCTAATAAGTGAATGTCGATTTCAGGCTTACGGTTTTTAATGTACCAAGCCAAGCGGTGAGTGTCCTCTCTAAACGTTTTAGGGTTAGTGATACGCAATTCCGGAACGCTTATTGCTATATAGTCAGCGAACTCGATTAACCTATCTAAGCCCTTTTTACCGTCCTCTTTATGAAATACGTTGATTTGTCTATTAGGCAGCTTTTCACGCATCCTATAACGCAATTTCCACGCATCCTCCGGCGATAATACTTTTTGACAGTCAACCTCAACGCAAGTTGAATTTAAATTGTTTGTTACTGTAAATTTCATAAGTTTATCTTGCCAATCAACTAAATCGTCATATGTTAGCTTTCTGTCTTTAGCTGCACCGAACATCAAAGTGAATAAACCGCTATCTTGAATGGTATGTTTAAATTGCAGTCCGTTATTGAGTAATGGTGCATCCGGCTTTAATCGTAAATCATCAGTTACTTTTTTATTTACGATAAAAGGGTAACAAGTATATAGTCGATAGTTAACTTCTGCTATCTTTAGTGCTGCATTAGCACTAAACACATTATCGGAACCAGCAAAATGGATTTTTATATTGTTTCCTAACAACAGTTGCCCCTCCGTTTGTGTCCTCAATTACTTTACAGAATGTCGCTGTAGGGTATTTATCCATCAACCACTCTGCAATATGTTCACATGACATGCTTTTAAACTGTGCATAACCTTTATCATCGCCAAATTCTTTTAATAGCAATTCTTTGATAATACGTTGTTCTTCGATGAACTCAATTTCACGATTTGAGTCAGTAACAGGAATATGCAATTCGATATTAAATATATGTCGATGTTTACTTCTTAAATATTCAAATTGTACAGGTGCATCAGGCCAGTTGTGAAAACCTTCAATAGATACATTGCAAACGATTGTTTTATCCATGTTACACCTCGTAAACGAATAAATGCTCGTCTAAAAAGTCGATTAATTGTTGGTAATTAGCATCATCACAAACGACTTTAACAGTTTTACCATTATCTTCTTCTTCAGCTTCGTCGTCAGATGATTTATCATCTTCTGCTTCCTCATCGAAAAAGTCTGTTCGTAAATCGTCTGCACCCAGGAACCCAAAATCTTCCATATCGATGAAATTAATATCTTTTAATTCATCAACAAGTGCTCCGAGGTCCCAAGTAGCTATTTCAGCTACTTTGTTGTCCGCCAATCGGAACGCTTTAATTTGTTCGTCCGTTAAGTCGTCGGCAACAGTACAAGGGACTTCTTCCATGCCTAATTGTTTAGCAGCCAATAACCGAGTATGTCCACAAATAACAACGTTATCTTTATCAATTACAAGTGGCACTTTAAAGCCGAACTCTTTAATTGAATTAGCGACGTATTGAATAGCTTCATTGTTATTTCGAGGGTTATTTTTGTATGGTGTTAACTGGTTAACATTAATATTAATAACTTCCATTCAGTACCTCCTTTTATTTTTTACATACAAAAAGAGCACCCTAGTTTTAGGGTGCTCTTTTCATGAGAGAGTTAAGTGTTTCGCTAAGAGAGGATAGCAATGTCTAAACAGTAGTGCAACTTCTACCTATCGACGAATACATCATATCACTGTCAATAGGGTGCACTCAATAGCATTTTAGGTGCACTTAGTGTTAATTTGGGTGCATTTAGTGTAACGTTAGGTGCATTTAGGTGCACCCCTACCCCTATGAGGTCGCATAATATCTACATAGTTGAGGACAGTTAGTTGCACCCCTTATTTTTTTAAATTGTAATCATAAAATGCTTCTTCTGCTTTTCGAATGGTTCTTTTGATATAGTTCGTTGAGTTATTTTGCATGCCTAATTGTCGATATACAAGCGATATAGCGTACATATCCCTACGGTTAACATACTTTTCAATCAGTATAGCTCGATATTTTGGTTCAGGTATGTTATAGATACACCGCAATATATCACATTCTGCTTCAACAGCTTTTTCTTTAAGCGTTGTAATTTCATCTTTCAAGCGTGTTAACTCTTTGAACTGGTCCATAATTCCCATTGCACCACCGCCACCAGTTCTTTCACTTAAACTGCTATGCGGTAGACCAGCTGGTCCCAGTCGTTTTTGAAGTAATTCTAATTGTGATACCAGGGCTTGTTCTTCTAAGTGGTAATCGTCAATCTTAGCGATATATAGCCTTGCTTTGTTTCTTTTCTCCGCTTTAGTTAATTCTTCCATACTTGCATTCCCCTTTTACGATTTAAACCCCAGTACTACCAAACCCACCATGTCGCTTGTCCGTTGTTGTATCTTTTGCTGTGATACGATATGGCATGATTATTAATTGAACTAATCTTTCACTAGCCTTATATTCGAATGGTGCGTTACCTAAATTTCGAATAGGTATCATGATATGACCTTCGTTATCCTTATTATTGTAATAATCGGCGTCGATAATGCCTGTACCATTTGCGAGCATAATATTATTTTTAATGCCCACACTCGACCTAAGGTGCATTTGAATATATTCGTCATAGTTAATACGAGCTTTAATACCAGTTTTAATTAACTTTGTTTCACCAGGCCATACAAAACCGCTTTCATAAGGTTTCATATCATACCCAGCAGCATATTCCGTTTTTCTTTCCGGTAATTCTGCATCTTCATAACCAGTTACACGTTCGAATTCATTGTTATTCATTAGTCAATTCCTTTCAATTTTAATTGTTTCCATACCGTACTCGTTGAGCGATTAACTCTTAGTGCAATATCCGATAAAATCATACCTTCCTGGCGCATCTTAATAGCGTCGTCAACCCAGTCGGTCGGTTTTAATGTTTGATTTCTAAATTTTTGTCCACACGAAGGACTGCATGTCTTTTTAATATTTCTTAGTCGATACGATACACGATATTTAACGCCACATACTGGACATTGTTTTACTACTACGTCGCCTGACTTGTTATCAACTGTGTCGAATTGATGTTCTTTAGCACGAGCACGTTTCGTAATTTTAACTGTATCTTTTACATTAGCCTTCCATATAGGCAAGTGCGATAAAAAATACGGAATGTTATTCATGTCGATTGTCTCCCTCTAATCTTTTAAGTTCATTATCAATATCTTTAGTGATGATACATAAGCACATAATTAATACGCCTATGGCTGCACCAATAAATAAACCTAACACAAATACCCCAATCATTTTTTACTATTCCTCCTATTCCAAATCTCATGTAATACATGAGGTGGTTTAGCATACTCTATTTGAATTTCCACCCTAGGGTTATGTTTATCAACGCCCACAATTTCAGAGCCGTTGTAATCAGTTATCCACATATCATCTAGGATAACTCCTGCGGTGGTTAATATATCCGATGTAGCTTGTAGTAGGCCGACCAAGTCCGGCCAGCCTCTAAAATCCGGCATGTAATAGCGGCACTGTACGGATATAGGGCCTTTATAGTTCACTCGTTTTTTGAAGAATTGCAACTGTTTCAAACAATCTTTTTCATAGTCAACAAAAGCTTTTGATGGTAGCACGCGAGGATGTTTACCATGATATATAATTCGTGAACTATTCTTTTTAGTTGTTGGTCGGCCATATACTACTAGCTTATTCATGTTTTACATACGTCCTCCTTTCACCATAGTTTGACAGCACAATAACCGTAATATATCTCTTTCGACTGCTGGCAATTCTTTTGTGTAGTTAAAAAGTGCTGAAATTAAAAATGCTCCAACAGTTCCTTTGTCATATTTACTTTCATCAAATTCAACTGACGTTTTTTTATTATTTTCATCAATCAAAACTTTAATTTCCATTTTTAGTTACCTCATGTAATATATCTTGTATTTTATTTTGCGATTTAAGCTATGAATTATTCGCTACAAGGTCGGTCTACTATTTCTAACGAGTATTTTATCGTTCGCATATATTTTTGTTCACACAGCGTGAATTTTTAAATTTCGTTAATGTCGAGTGGTTGACGTTGTGATTTACCTTTAAACGAAATCAAGAACGATGTTCCTTTTAAGCGGTCATATACTCGACTGTCATAGGCTTTTTTAATTTGTTCCACCGATAAATTCGATGTGATAATCGTTGATTTACTACGTTCCACTCTGTCCGCAATAATCGAGGCGACCTTTTGTTGAACCCATTCGCTCGCATATTCCGCTCCAAAATCATCAAGCACTAATAGTGGTGAGTTTCGAATACGATTTTCAAACTTCAAGTAATGCTCACTCGGTCCTTTACTAAGCGTTAAGAGTGTATCGAATAGGCTTGTCATGGATATTAGATAGCCGTTATACCCTTGTTCGATTGCTTTTCGTAAAATGCTAATCGCTAGGCTAGTCTTACCAGTGCCAACAGGGCCTATCATTATCAGTCCTCGTCCATTGGCGATATGTTCTCTAACATGCACGCCATATTTGAAAGCGTTGTTATAGGCTTGTCTATCTTCTACTGGTGCTCCTTGTGCTTTTAACTTATCGAAAGTCATGTCCACATAACGACCTTTGATACCATACACGCTTAAATCAACCTTCTTTTCAACTACGATTGACTCATTGTAAACAGGTTTATAGAACTCATAGCCATTCTGTATTACCTTGCGACCAGTCGATTTCGCTTCCGTCAGTTGGTTCCTTATTCGCTCTATTTCCTGGCTTACGTTTATCTGCTCCATTGTCATTCACCTTCTTTTTCAAGTTACTAGCTGCCACGGTTTCAACATACTTAATGCTACTTCCACCACTTTCGATTGTTGTATTGATAGCTACGATTACATGTTCCATTCCGTACAACTCAACCAAATCATCTAAGCGTTCTTTTATCGTTGGTGATATTTGTCCAACTCCGTTTAAATAAAGTTCGTAAATTTTTTTATTCATACAATCTCTCTTTTCCGTTTCTGTTAAATATACATTTTTACAACTATCGTTAGAGAGAGATTTTACTTTACTTTTCTTTTCTTTACTTTCCTTTCCTTTACTTTGTGTACTTTTGTATACATTAACTGGGTTATTGTCTACATTAATTGAGTTATTGTTAACATTAATTGAGTTATTGTATACATTAATTAAGTTGAACTGAGTTATTACAACAGAATTTTTTCGACGTTCTGTAATCTTTAAATATCGTTCTTGAATTCCTTTTGATGTAAGAATATTAAAATTTTCGTATAAATTTACATCAAATAGTCGAACTTCACATGCCTTATTAATCACCTCAACAACAAATTCAGGAGTAACATTTACATCTAATGCTACAAGGTCGATTTCGTCTTCGTGAATTTCGATGAAATAGCCCTCGTCTTTGTAGATTGTTGAAAGTAGGTAAATTAGAACGGCAATTGACTGCGCACCACATGACAATAGCAACTTACGAACCTTTAAGTCATTTATGAAATTAACGTTTAAAGGGAAGTATTCAACTCCTTTTGCGGTCGGTCGTGCCATTGTAGTGCCTCCTAATAAAATAATTCGTTATGTAGTACATCAAGTACTTTCGCCCACATTTGACGCTTTTTATCGAATGTGATTGGTTTACCACTTAGATAAATCACTAATGCACGAGGTATCGTCTGTGCTTTATTACTAAACTCCATAAGAGTTAAGTTCTGCTTGTTTAGTGCTTTTATAAACACATCAAATCGAACTTTCAAAATATCACTCCTTTTCTACAATAACGAGCTTCCCTGTAGCAGCCTGTACAACTGCTTTAAACTGTTCCTCGTTTGAGTTCTCGTTTGATAAATGAATTAAATGTATCGCTTTACACTCAGTTAAGTCCATCGATTGTAGGAACTTCACAACGTTTTCAAGGGCGAAGTGCGATTTCACAAGTCGTTCCATGCGTTGCTTAGATAACTCGTCTTGATAGACTTTGTTTTTTAAAATTTCATACGAATGATTACACTCAACAAGTATTCTATGAACACCTTTAAAAGTGTATTTACAATAAAATGTATCGGTTATATAGAGGAGTTTTTCCTCTCCGTCGGTAATTAGAAAGCCGACGTTCGGTACATCGTGTTCTAACTCAAAAGGAAGAACTGTAAAACAACCTATCTTAAAAGATTGTTTAGGTTTAATCTCAACCCAGGTTCGCTCATCTAAAACATGTAATGCTTGCGCTGTATCTTTTGTCATATACACTTTGTGGCCTAATTTCAACCAATCTATAACCGATTTAGAATGGTCGCCATGTTGGTGCGTTACTAGAACACCAAATAAATGCAGAAAATTGTACCTACAAGCTCTTTGAATACTTTTAAAGGGTAAACCTGCGTCAAGGATAATTTCATCGCCGTTTACGTTTGATTTTAAGCGGTAGCAGTTACCAGCGGAACTGCTACCAAAACATTCAACACTAATCATTTGAACATCGCTTCGCTATTTAATACTTCACCAGTTTCGGCATCAACGAATGTCGGTTCGTTATCTATATCAAGCGTTTCGGTATTTGCGTTATGTTCAATCGTTGTTACAGCATCATCTAAGATTTCGCTTACATTACCTTCAACGTCGATAGTCTCATCAGCAGTAGGTAAACCCATTGAAATTTCAGGTGCTGTAGTTCTAATTAGCCAAGCTGCAGCCCTGTAGCGTAACATTTGGTCCGGCATTGTGCGCCATTTAGAACCTTTTTTATCGTACCAACCTTCTGCCTTAGCGATTGCGATTGTTACCTCAGGGCCGGCGATGATTTCATCTGAACCCTTTTCGCGAGTGTAGGCAATAATACCTTGACTATCGGTTCCCTTTTTACCGGTCTCTTTATACTTAATCGCTTCAAATCTACCGCACTGATTAAACGTAGCAATTAAGAACTTAGAAGACCAACTAGGGTTACCATATACTACATATAAGTTTTGCATCACCATAAGAGGGCTTGCGTTAATACGAACTGCCATTTCAAGTGCGATACAAGCATTACCAAAGTTTTGAGGGCCTCTAAAGTTATCAGGCACTAAGCTAGACTCATTAAACATTTTTGCTTGTCGTTGTAGTAATTCAAAACTAGCTACGGAATTAAAGTTAGCTGCTACTTCATTTTTTCTTGTTGTAATTTCATTCGCCATGTTATACCTCCAAATCTACACGCAACTCTTTGCATGTTTCGTCTACGATTAATTTAATTGTTTGACTATTGCAGTTAATGAACTTAGTAACCGCTTCTGCATTATCGATAAATACTGGTGCATTAACGCTGTAGAACTTAGTTAAAGCGTTAATGATATCAATACCAGCGTTAATTCGTGCTGCGTTATTAAGGCTTCTATATGGAACACCATCAACCATAGTCTCGCAACAATCTTCAACGCTACCATTCACAAGAACATTCGCCATTTTAAAAGTTGTAATTGTAAAATGCTTGTTAATAGTCTCTTCGAGCATTTCGACTTTAGCTTTCACAAATTCATCTAATAGGAACGCCGTCTCATCAACTAAATTCTTTTCATTGATTAATCGTTGCTGTTCTTGTTCTAATTCATTAATACGCTTAGTAATATCACGAATAACATCGTATTTTGTGAGTTCTGTTTGTAACGTACTTCGCTTATCAATTAGTTCAGATAATTCGCTATCAAGTCGCTTTAATTGGTCGTCGCTTGTATTATCTTCGTCAAGTTCAAGCATAAATAACTCCGCTTTAAGGTCGTTAACTTGTACATCGTTATCTAAATCAACTTCACCAACTTCGTTCATTGCTTTTTCTTTTTTGTCTTTGTTATCAGATAGTTGTTCGATTTGACTACACATACCATCTGCTTTCACTTGCATGATTTCCTTTTGTTCGATGTAGTTTTGTTTTAATGCCTTAGCGCTATCGATTAACTTTTGCCACTCTTCAAGGTTTGTAGATTTTTGAGTGTTAAATATAGCTTCAAGTTCTGCTCGCTTTTTAGCTGGATATGGTTGTCCACAAGTAGGGCACAGTTCATCGTCAAATTGTGATTGATTAAACTTATCGAATTCAGATTGTAGCTTTTCAATACGAGCTTCTTCCTGTTTAATTTGACTATCTAATTCATATTCACGGTCTTTATAGCGGTCTCGTTCGCTCTCTGCCATTTGTAATTGAACAAGTGATAGCTTATATTCGTGTTCGAGTCGTCGCTCTTTGTCAGTATGTTCGTTCATTAACTGACTTTTTCTATCCGCTAATTTACGTTTTACCTCACGAATTTTAGCGGTACGCTCTGCGCCGTCTAAGCCGTTAATGATAACTGATTTATCTTCCTCTAATTGCTTAATAGCAGTTTCAATAGTTGCTATGTCGTCTTTTAACTTTTGCTCCGCTTCTAATGGAGTTGGTTTACATTTAACAGCTTCATCAATTCGAACAGGTATCATATCAAGTTCTTTATTAATAGCCGTTTTTTTACTTGCGATAATCTTGCGTTGCTCGTCCACGGAACGGCCGTTCAATAGCTCGGTTAAGCGTTTTAATTCGTCCTTGCTATTGATTACGCTTGCATCGTCCACATCACCGCACATTTCAAGTAATAATTTACGGCGATTCTGCCAGGTGTATTGTTCGTTAAAGAACAATGGATTTGTAATGAGTTTAAAAACATCTTCATTAATCATGCTATTAATAAAGGCTTTATATTCTTTTTCTTTAGAGGGTACATCGTTAATGAAATAATCAGTCGTATGACCTGTTAGCTTAACTTCACCGCCTCTAGGGTTGCTATATTTTTCACGATAAATTCGTTTTAGTGTAAACCCTGTTCCGTCCTCGTTATCAAAGGCAGCTTGTACCATATGATTAACGTTGTGAACTGGTTCGCCGTTTTTTAATGTTTTAATTTGAAAGTCCGCTCTATCTAAGCTGTCTTTGCCAAACAATAACCAGCAAAGGGCATCAAAAACAGTTGTTTTACCGGTAGCGTTATCGCCACGAATTATAGTGTTATTAGTAAACCTAAAATCACCAAATTCAATACCCTTAAAGTTTTGTAAATTTAATTGTACGAGTTTCATATTTTATCCTCTCTATGATACTTGTGCTTCGATATCAATCGTTCTAGGTTCAATTTGTAATTGGTTCGCCCATGCTAACACTGTATCGTTAATGTTTTTATTTCTATTTACACTTTGATTACCAAATAACTTCGCTTGCACCAGTTCCTTAAAATCATCATCAACTCGATTTAATTCTAAGCATGCAACTGGTTTCATCGTATCGTCTGTTACAACTACGATTGCCGTCGTACCTCGCATAACTCTATCTTTATAACTACCTACGCAATTTCTAAGTTGTTTACCTACTGTCATTAAATCGGCAGCAGTTTTCGGCACCATAAAATGAAGTCCGTTAACGTCTGCATTTAGCATCGGAATTGTTGGTAGATTTACATCGCCATATTCCTGCTTATTGAACAAGGTAATAACTGTATTGTGAAAGCTCTTTAGTCGGAACTTTGTATCATGTAATGCTTCACGATATTTAGGCTGTAGTTTTTGATACATATTAACAATGTCGCTTATGTTACGTTGTTCTTCACTTAATAACCATTTAAGAACGTTCTTTTCACCAAAACGATTGATAATATGAAGCCACATATCACGAATTTCTTGTGTTATAACCTTCATGCACTCTAACAGGTGGCGAGGTTGTTTTACAACGTGTTCATAGTGCGGAATGCTATTATCAATTCTTCGGTTTAATGTTACGATTTTTCGTCGGCAGTTTTCGTCTTTAAACAAGTTTAAAATGTTAGCCATTTTAACCATCATAGGGTTATCAATCATCGCTTTTCTTAAAGAGCGACTATTAGGTGCATGACTTGTAATTCGTAACGCCTCCAGGAAGTTTATACCTGTTCTTGTTAGGTTAAGTACATCATCATCAAACGGAATCGCGATGTTAGGTTGAATACCATATGAATATTCCCAATTATTATTACTTTTAATTAAGTCTGTAATTGTTGGCATGTCCGGTGCTTGCATTTTTAAAGCCATATTAACAAGCATAGTTTTAAAATAACCGCCATATTCGCTCACAGAAGGTGGTATATATACTCCTTTAATATCAAAGCCATACACCTCTTTTAAACGTCGCTCAAACGTTAATCTAAGCGATTTAAAGATTGTGTTTAATTGCTTTTTATATACAAAGTGAACAGCGTATGACTTATTAAAGTACTTTAATACAGGAAGAACATCATTTGTTCTGATGTTCTCAACTGTTAAATCGTGCTTTTCACGATTGCGGTCGATAAATACCGCCATTTTACGCTTAAAGTCAAAGCGGAGAGTTTCGGTACATATACCTCGGTCTATTCGTTTGCCGTCGAACGTCAACTGAATACCTTTATAGCGAATTTTTAAATCAAGAAAATGTTTATAGTTCCATATGTCGATATTTAAGTTCAAAGGGAACACGTTATTTTCATTTGTCGAATAGTAAATTTTATCCCTTTCAGGGCTTGAATAAACCCCACAGTTAGGGCATACATAATGTTTGGCACCAGTTACATAACCACTATGAAAGCTATATTTTCGCTCCCATTGTCCGCCGAATGTAAAATTACAATCGCAATGGTGAATGGTGGTATATAGAGCGTCATATTGACGCTCCATAATAATGCTGTCGAACATTTTATTTACATTGAAGTTGCCTAAAAATTTCATTGCTACCTCCTAGTCGAACATGCTTAACAAGTTTTCTTCCTCGTCCTCTTTAGGCTGTTCAACCACTTTAACCGGTTCTGCGGTTTTCTTTTTGGTTTCCTTTTTAGGTTTAGGTGCTTCCTCTGTTTTATCTTCGGCCTTAGCATGCTTTTCAACGAGCTTAATTGCCTTAATAATACTTTTAGAAGTCGATATGTTAGTTTCGATAAAATCTAGTGCCCTTTGATATTCGATTGTGTTCGCTGGGTCTAGTTCAATCGCTTTTTGTAACACCTCGATTTGAGGTGTTACGGTATCGATAACGTGCTTAAAACTGTTAGTATTTGCCATGTTTAAACTCTCCTTATTTATTCATTAAAGCGTTTAACTCGTTAATGATTTCAGGTGTTAAGTTTTCACTTGAAGGATTTCCTTGTACACCGTGATTTCTAAAGATTGTGAGTGCTGCTTTAATGCCATCTTGACCTACTGCTTTTAACCAGTCTTTAAAATCAGCCCAATAGGCTTTATAGTCGATTTCCTCTGTTGGTTCCTCAACGGATAATTCAGTAGGTTCTACATCAACAACGTTGCCATCAAAGTCGGTTACCGGCACAGGTGGTTCCTCGATTTCAATAGAAATGTTTTCAACAATTTCTTTATCGACCTTAGCACCAGGAACTGGCTTTTCTTCCTTAGGTTCTTCTGCTTTTTGTTTAGGTTTTTCTTTTACTGGTTCAGGTTCCGGCGGTTGATTTGCTGGTTCAGGTTCCATAGGTTTGATTGCTGGACCATTCATAAGTTCGTTATATTCAGCGATTTTTTTCGCCAAGTCTTTTGCATTTTTAAATTCAATATTAAAAGTATTCATAATATTATTCCTCCTCTATATAGGCTTTAATAGCTTTCATTGTGTCGATGATTTCATATAGACATGGTCTAACTTCGACCATTGGTGATACTTGCGTTTGTTCCGTTAGATAATCGATACGATATGTTAAATAAAATAAGGTCATAGAACCCCATGGAGTAGGGAACATATCATATTTTTTATGACATTTTTTTATGTGTTCGAGGTCAATTTTTTGACCTCGATATTCTAAGTTGGCAACGTCCATTATTTACCTTTCAATTCAGATACTTCTTTAGTTAACGCTTCAACAAGTTTTTCAAGTTGGCTAATGCGAGCATTCTCACCTTTTGCTTCCGCTACATAGTCAGAACCTTTTCCAACTTTAAAAGCGATGTTTGCAGTAAATTGCTTTTCAGCACCTAAACTCATAGCCAAGCCGAACATAGTTCGTTCATTTGGACGATAGAACGCACCCAATGCAACTGCATTAGAGTTGCGATAATGTCCATAGCTTACAGCGTAGGACGCTTTATCGTCTTTGTTGAAGTCTAGAGGGTGAAGACCAGCAAGTGCAGCAGAGCTAGCACCTAGATTATTCATTCGTTTTTCTGTTTGATTAATGCGATTGTTAAGTTCGTTTTTAACTGCTGTTGCGGAAGCTCCTACTTGACCTTTAAGGTCTGTAATATCTTTAGTATTAACATTCACTTGTTTTTGCGTGTTAACTGCATCAGATTTAATATCTTTAGTATCTTTTTCTAGTGTAGTAATACGACCTTCATGATTTTCAGCAACGTGGTTTAATACTTTAATATCCGCTGCGTTTGTATTAACTTGTTTACCTAAATCAGTAATAACCTTTGTATTGTTAGAAATGTTTGTTGCGTTATCTTGTACAATATCGCCAAGCATTTGAACACCAACAGCTAAATCTTTTAAATTGTTTTGTGTTTTAATAATTGCTGTTTTATTGTTGTTAATCGCTTTTGCGTTTGTTTCGATTTCATCAATCGCAGCGAATAATTGACTGCCATTGATAGCATCTAGACTATCAGCTTCTACACGGCCAGCACTAACATTTTGTAATTGGCGATTGTATTGCTTTACGCCACCATAACCAGCACGTTCACGAGAACCAAAGGACACAACGCTAGATGGTTGTTCTCCGGCAAAGATATGGCGAGTACCATTAATCGTAATGCCGTCAACTCCAACGGCGCTATCTGTAACGCTGTTAGTACCAATGGCAACGCTGTTTGGGTTATCTGCTACAGCGTTATTTCCTAATGCTACTGCGTCGATTGCTGTTGCTTGTGTATGTGTGCCAATGGCCATGGAACCCTGTCCGCTTGTTTCGGAGTTAGCGCCAATGATAGTTTGCTCCATATCACCGGCCATTTTGTTATTGTAACCAATCACAGTCGATTGATTTCCTTTGATATCCTTATTATTAGCGCCAATCACAACGCTATTTTCGCCTGTTAGGTTATTTGTACGACCAATGGCAACGCTAGATACACCGCTAACATACGCACCATTGCCAATGGCAATAGCATCATATGCGGACGTTCTAGCTTGTGAACCAATTGCATATGTATATTCAGTCAATGCTTCTGCATGGCTACCATATGCAAAAGAGTTGCGACCTGTTGCCTTGCTATCATTACCACCTACAAAGGAGTTTGTACCGCTTGCCACGTTGTTTTCACCAAACGCTACAGCGTTATTACCACCTACTGTATTTTGATACCCAACAATACCAACGCTTTTTGCGTTATTTGTTACCGTGTTATTTGTACCGCCGATAAAATTGTTATCCGATGCCATTACGTTAACTGCTAATGTGCTGATTGCTAAACCTGTTACTACAACTTTTTTATTCATGATTAAATCTCCTTATGATATACTATAAATAGTTAATTATTTGACTAGGGTTGTACTTGTTCCAGCAAGTGCAGCCCTTTTTCTTTGTTTCGCTCGCATTCGTAAATATGTCGTATGACAATTTTTACAAACACAAACCACCTTTCCGATTGCGGTATTAAATATGCTATAGGTTTCGTGGTTAGTTAATTTATATCCGCAATGGTAACAACGTTTCACCATTTAACAATGACCTCCCCAGTCATCCACCATGACAAAATACTCACCACCATAAACACGAACACAGAACCGAACACAAACCCTTCGACCATATCGGCGAATTGTGGTAGTGCGTTTTCACGTCGTAACGCTCTTCTTTCTTTATATGTCATTCTGTTCACCTCCTTTCAAATTTGATTTGCGATTAACAGCATTTCACTAGTCGCTTTTCTAATTTGTTGCTTTAACTCGTCATTTTCTTTGGCGAGTTTTTTATTTTCGATTTCTAGTTGCTTATATCTATATGGTGAATATTCACTATCAACTCCGATGAAAGCGTTTACGTCGATTGCTCTAAATAGCACCTTACCGATATTTTTAATTGCTGGTAATTTACCGCTATTTCTTAATTCGTACACCGTTTGAGGTGTTACTCGTAGCATTTCAGCAACTTCATTCACCGTGTATACTATCGGTTTCATTCGTACGTCCTTTCGTATAAGCCTAAACGTAATTTAATAGTGTATAAACGATGTAAATATTCCTGGTTACGTTCTCTTATTTGTTGACAATCATCATTACTATAAAAAGGGTTTAGATTATTTCTGTTTTGCACTCCTACAACGATTTTTTCGTACTTTTTAATATCATTAAGAAATTCTTGTTCAGTCTGTGCCCAGTTAGTAACAACGATAAATCCTGTTCGTCTGTAATAGTTAAGAACTTCACCAAGCGGTTTAAATTCCCAATGTCGATATAACATGCTATCCCCTCCACGTTTTGTGAACTTTTAAAGTAAAAAAATATCTTGCATATTAAGTGTAGTATCTAATTCACTAAACTTTGTAAATATCATTCCTATTTCTTGTTGATTAAAGTTCCGCTTACCATTCTCCTTTAAACTATATGCGCCCTTAGTAATGCCTAACATATCGGCGATTTCTTGTTGACTAAACCCTAGCGCGTGTCTTAGTTTAATCAACTTATCTTGCTTCATTGTATCCCTCCTTTGTTTACAATATGTTAACTACCTTATGACTGTATTATAGTATACATTTTGTAAACTTCCAAGTAAACTTTTTATAAAATTAACAAAATGTGATTTTACATTTTGTTTACAATTACATATAATCAGAATAAAGGAGGTATACAAAATGAAAACTATGGGAACACGGCTAAAAGAACTTCGAATGAACGCTGGGTATACTGGCGAGGAAGTTGGACGCATGCTGCAGGTTTCAAAGTCTGCTATATCCATGTGGGAGAAGGACTTGCGTTCCCCTAGTGCTGATTTAATCGAACGCTTTGCGGACATATACGGAGTTTCAACGGACTATATAATAACTGGTCGTGAAAGCAATGCACCGAAAGGGTATTATCACGACCAGGAGGCTGCCGAGTATGCAGAGTATTTACGAACGAGGCCACATGCTAAAATACTATTCTCCGCATCAAAAGACATGACAAAGGAAGACATGGAAGAAGCTGTTCGATACATCGAGTACTTAAAATCAAAACACAAATAAACACAAGGGAGAGTGTTCAAGTGATTATTAATGTTATTCACTGCGACTTACCAAAAGGCAAGGCAGCAGCAAGTACGACCAAAGAAGATGATGTATATATAATAACTGTACAGCGTGCATTAACTGGTGATGAGTTACGAAAAGAGTTAAAGCACGAACTGTCGCATATAGTTAACGGCGACTTTCACCTACAAGGTACAGCAACGAACATCGAAAAGGCTGTTCGTTGTAATTCGCTAACCGATGAAGAACTATCTTATATTGACTTTTATCACCATTATTTATAGAGGTTAGCATGCAATATTCATTTACCATTCGAAAGAAAGACAAGGGCTATCAAGTTATCGTTAACTACAAGCTAGGTAATAAGTGGAAGCAGAAATCAAAACAGGGTTTCACTACGCAAAGGGAAGCGAAGTTACACGGTCAACAAATTGTCGAGGAATTAAAAAACGTCGTGCCACCTAAGCACGACGAGGACATAACATTTATTCAACTGTATAACATGTACATTGATGAAAAGCAGGACTTATCACCTAATACAAAACGCACTTATGACAATGTAATTAATGCTTATTGTAAATCACTATGGAACGTATCGATTAAAGATATTACACATTCAACCCTAGTTCAGTTACTAAACGGAATGAATGTATCTGTAGCAACTAAAAATCTATGCTTGGTATTATTAAAAGCTATGTTTAAGCATGCAGTATCGCCATATGGTTTTATAGGTAAAAGCCCTTGTATTGATTTAAAGCGGTTTAGAAGCAAAGATAAAACGTCGGTTAATGTAATTAGTCATGACGATTTTAAAACGCTCTTACAAGCGATAAAACAAACTCACCCACGCTTTTATTTGTTATGTATGGTCGCTCGTTATACTGGAGCACGCTATGGTGAAATTATTGCGTTGACATGGAATGATATTAATTTCACCAATAATACTATATCTATTTCTAAACAATGGACATTGCTCGGCGATAAACGATACGGCTTCGGTGTACCTAAAAGCAAGAACAGTATTCGAACTATTCCAATACCAAACGTATTAGCCGATGAATTAATATGGAATATCGGTCCAGGTGATACACGCTTATTCCCTTTTAGAACAAATCGCACAAGCCAATTAAACGCACTTATTCAAAAACACATACCAAATACATCGATACATGTATTCCGTCATACCTATGCAACAACGCTCCTGGCGAATGGAGTTGATATTCAAACAGTCGCAAGCCTACTGGGCGATAATATCAATACTGTAATGAATACCTATATCCACTACTGCGACGAAATGCGACGAAAAGCATCTAAACACATTACCAATATATTTGGTTAAGCATGTTTTTTTGACGATTGTATGACGAAAAGAGCCTAAACCCTTTTACTCATTGGGTTTAGGCTCTTACTTTTATAACACTATAATTATACCACAAACTAAATAATTGATGCTCCTTTACTATCGGCTTCTAAGTAATATGTTCTATTTTCAATTTCATTAGATGTAAATACAGCACCCATAGCATCTGCCACAGCTTGTACGTGGGCTTTATCTACATAGGCAATCAGAGTGGAACCAGATCCACTAATAGTTGCACCATACGCACCAGCAGCTTTAGCTGCTTCAAAGGCTGCATCACAATGTGGTATTAATGTTTTTCGATATGGTACATGCAAATTATCATCTAATGCAACAGATAAATTGCTTAATTGATGTGTAATCAAACTAGTTACAAATAAAGATGCATGGCTTACATTTTGCACAGCCTCTTTAAATGGTATATGATTAGGCAAAACAGAACGAGCGTATTCTGTAGAAACCATGACCTCAGGTACTACAACAGCAAAATGCAATTCAGAGGGGACAGATATAACTGTGTTAAGCACTTTGGTTTTCAAACCAGTTGCACAGCATAGATTACCATAAATAGCCGGTGCTACATTATCTGGATGACCTTCCATACGGTTTGCAATGACTAATAATTCCTCTTTTGAAAGTGGATGTTTAACTAACGCGTTAGCCAATAATAAGCCGCCTACAATTGCTGTACTACTACTACCGAGCCCACGAGATGGAGGAATTAAAGTTTCAGACGTAATATGTCCATATTGAATTGGTTCTTGCACAGTAGCAAAAACTTGATCCATTGCAAAGCCAATAAGATTTTTTTTAGGATCTTCAGCACGTAAAATGTCTGCGCCAAAACCTTCAAAAGTATAGGTGTATTCAGTAGCTTTTACATCAGGTGTAAAGCTAAAAATATTGTATAGATTGAGTGCCAAACCTAAGCAATCAAAACCAGGTCCACAGTTAGCACTAGTGGCTGGTACTTGTACGCGAACAGTGTTCATAGTTTAAGCTTCCATAATACGAATTACACTATTAACAGACTTAACGGAACGCAAGCTGTTAAAGGAATCAATAAGATTTAAAATATAAGATCTAGGACATTTAGATGTTACAATCGCTAATACAGCCGTTTCTGGATCCATATTTCTTTGAACGATGGATAAAACAGAAATCTTTTGTTCTGCTAATTTGGCAGAAATTTTAGCTAATACACCTGTTTTATTATCTACTTCCAAACGTAAGTAATAGCTAGATTGAATCTTACCAGGAGCGTAAATATTCTTTTGGTCATAATAGAATGGTTTCAAACGACCTGTTTCGTTGTATGAAACATTTTTAGCCACTTCCATAATATCGGATACTACAGAGCTACCTGTAGGTAAGCTACCAGCACCACGACCGTATAGCATTACATCATCAATACCATTACCTTTTACATAAATCGCATTATAAGAACCGCGAACAGATGCTAAAGGATGTGTGGTAGGAATAAATGCTGGGTATACATTTAGAGATAAACCTTGACTAGTTTCTTTTGCAATACCTAATAGCTTGATGTTATAACCAAATTCTTTACCGAATTTAATATCTTCCGTATCAATGCAAGTAATACCTTCTACGGATACATCTTCAAAGAAAATGCGACGATTGAAACTAATAGATGCAAGGATAGCAAGTTTACGAGCCGCATCTAGACCTTCAACGTCTGCTGTAGGATCGGCCTCAGCATAACCAAGATCTTGCGCTTCCTTTAGTACGTCTTGATAGCTTAAACCTTCTTCAGACATTTTAGTTAAAATAAAGTTTGTAGTACCATTCATAATACCGATGAGCTCAGTAATACGGTTGCCAGCTAAGGACTCATATAATGTACGGATAATTGGAATCCCACCTAATACAGATGCTTCAAAGCGTAAATCTACGCCGTTTTTGCTAGCTAAGTCTAATAGATATGGGCCGGATTCTGCTAACAAATCTTTATTTGCAGTTACTACATTTTTTTTAGCCTTTAAAGCACCTTCTACACAATCTTTAGCAAAGGTTGTTCCACCCATTAATTCCACAACCATTTGAATGGAATCATCTTTTAGTACTTCATCAATATCTGTTACATATTGAGCTGTTTCAGGCAATGTAATATCGCTATATTTATCAGGATTACGTACAAAGATTTTAGAAATTTCAACATTAACACCTGTACGATTTCTAATTAACTCAGCATTATCTTGCAATAAATTAAATGTACCTTGTGCAACAGTACCAAAACCTAATAACGCAATTTTTATAGTGGTCATAATTGTCCTACTCTCTTAATTAGCCTATGCTTGGCCTAAAATTTCTACTTTAATAATGCCCTTCATAGAGCGAATATCTAATAATAAATCTTCTAATGAACCTTGTAAGTCTTTAGTTTCAAAGGAAATGCTGCTATTAGCTATACCTTGTAGTGGAATATCTTGATTGATAGTCAATATACTACCATTGCGTTCTGCAATTGCTTTTAACACACTAGATAACATACCTGATTCATTAGACATTGAAACATAAATGCTTACAATTTTACCTTGAGCAATTTCAAAAAATGGGAATACAAAGTCTTTATACTTATAGTATGCAGAACGACTCAAATCCATCTTTTCCACTGCTTCGTTAATAGTTTTAACCTCACCTAGTTTCAAAATTTCTTTTACCTTAATCGTCTTTTTTATCGCTTCTGGTAAAATATCTTCTTGCACCAGATAAAACTTATCTTTTTTTGGTTTAGTCATAGAACACACACTCCCTTATTGTTCTGTTGAAGTTTCTTGGGCTACAAATTGACGCCCATATAATGTTAACACCGCATACATGCCGACAAAAAATGGCAAATACTCTGCCATAACGCGCCATGCTACAGCAACAATACCAACCGTTCCATTAGGGACAAAGGTACTAAACAATACTACAAATAGTCCTTCTGCAATCCCTGTTCCCCCTGGTGTTGGTGCAAAATATAAAATAAGATTCAATAGAATCATTCGATCTAATATATCAATGATCGGAATATCTGGTGTAAAAGCATACATTAATGCTGGCGCAATACAGTATAAGCATAATAGACTCACCCCAGATTCAATAAATACAATAAACGATTGAATTGGTTGTTTATATAGTAATCCTAAACCTTGATTCAATGTTTCTAATTTAGAAAGCCAATCTTTCGTTTTATGTGCCTTAAACCGTTGCGCTAAGTTATATACGAATTGACGCATATATTTAGTTTGTAAGATATAAGTACCTACCAGCATTGCAATGACAGATACTACTGCAAAAATCAATAGCATATCCCTTGAAATATATGGAATTTCAATAGCATCTCTTAAGAATACGAAGGGTAACATAATAACAAGGAACATAATAGAAAATACGGTACGTATTAACACAATAGGAGTCCCTTTAGATATTGGCACACCATAACTCCGTAATACTAATACTTGTGCAACAGCACCCCCACTAGCACCTGGGGTTAACATAGCCATGAAATAATTACTAAAGATGACACGAAGTACAGCCTTTATAGATAACTTATATCCTCCGATTTTTACGAGTCTTTGTAACCGTAAACCATCAAAATACATGCCTGCTATTAAGGCCACTAAAGCCAATAATAAAGAAATACTATTAAATGATGAAATTGTTTTTAATGCATCTAGATCAATAGTGTAGTAAATGATACCAATTGACACAGCCAATAGTAAGAGAAACATAAAAATGCCTCTCTTCATCATTTTACTCATATCAAATCTCCATAATTAATTAGCTCAATATTATGTTGTCTAATATATAAATGCGTATGGTTTGAACATACAGCTTGTAATTCATCTTCCCAATGATAGCCCCATTTATATTGATTTCCAAGAAGCGTATTATTTAAACCTGGATGAATCATCAATTCATGAGTACCCGATTTTTTAGATACGGATTTTAATATACCCATTAACGTTTTTTGATTAATGTGTCCCCCATTTACCATACCCCAAAAATATTGTGTGGAATACATGCCATTATCACGTATTGTAGGACGTGCTTTGGCAGCCACAGTGGATAACCCTACCTTACCTAACAATCGCACCGGAGAGTACATATAATTGACAAATAAAGAAGATTCATCTGGAATGCGTATAGCATTAATACCATACTGTTTTGCTTGCTCTATTACGATTGGTAGTACCGTCGGTAATACATGCATATGTTGATGACCATCAATATGCGTTACATGTAAACCAGATTCCATAATACGTTCCATTTGAGCGTGAATTTCTTTGCGCAATTCACTATAGTTAATCTTTCCAGTATAAATTCGCTTCATAAAATCGATATATGTTTCTGGAAATACGCCTTCAGAGGTTAGCAGCGATGGAACTTCAGCAGGATTACATACTGGTTTAAGTCCACCTACTAAGGCGATATGAACACCAATGCCCAACTTAGGGTTATTTTTTGCCATACTTACAGCTTCTGAAAAAGCTTCGCCTCCCGCTAATAGAGAGGTACTCGTAATGATACCTGTACGATGGCCATCAATGACGGCAGCATTAACTGCACTATGAAGACCAAAGTCATCGGCATTTACTATTAATTTGGACATAGTTTACTTCCTTTTCATTAAAAAAGGGGAGAACTTTGTTCTCCCACAAAGGATATATGTTATTGTACCAAATACAGAACTATAAAATCAATACAAAAGCCCTCTACTTGTATACTAGTAGAGGACTTTCGATATACTTATAAATTTTTCTCATAAATATGTAATGATAATCTCAGGCATTTTGATTAGCTCATCAATTGTTCTTGTGCCTTATACATACATAGAGCCGCTGCCACACTCACATTTAAGGATTCTATATCCCCATACATAGGAATCATGATACGGTGTTTACATAGATTCATAACCTCTGGTGTTACACCATTCCCTTCATTGCCTAAAATCAACATACTTCGTTTATCATAGGCCACCATATGGTATGGTTTTGAATTATCTAGGGCAGTTACATAGGTAGATATATTAGATTCTGCAATAAGATCATTAAGCATAGATAATGTAACATCTTCATAAACTGGTATTTTATGTAAAGCACTCATTGTACTACGTACCGTCTTATCATTAAAAGGATCCACAGTACCTTTCATCAAAAAAATGCCTTTAACACCTGCTGCTACAGCAGTACGTATAATCGTCCCCAGGTTGCCCGGATCTTGTACACCATCTAATGTAATATATACGCCATCTTCAATAGAGATAGATTCTATTGTATATTTTGGTTTAGATACTATAGCAACGATACCTTGTCCATTTACGGTATTATCAATTTTATCAAATACGGGATCTTGAGCAATATAAGTAGGTATCGATTGCTTCGACTCTAAGGATAATAATGCCTCTATATTTTTATCTTTACATTTAGATTCGCGTATAACAATTGCTTTTATTACTCCCATAGTTGAAATATCGCGAATGGAACGAATCCCTTCTACAATGTATTCACCATATTTACTACGATTTTTGCGTTGTCCTAGAGAAACTATACGCTTAATAGTCTTATTATCTTTAGATTGGATAAATTCCATGTTAACTCCCACTTTTTTGACGAACCCATAGATTATAAAAGGCGCCCTTTAGGTCAATTAATTCTTTGAAAGTACCTTTTTCTTTTATTTTACCATATTCAATATACACAATTTCATTGGCGTCTTGTACGGTGGATAACCGATGAGCAATGCTTACGATTGTTTTACTACCACGGATATGTTCAATACTGGCTTGTATTTGTTTTTCTGTATGGCTATCAATATTCGCAGTTGCTTCATCTAATAAAAGAATAGGCGTATTTCTTATTAATGTACGTCCAAAAGCTAAGAGTTGCTTTTGTCCATCAGATAATAGTGAACCTAAGTATCCTACAGGTGTATTGTAACCTTCAGGTAATTGTTCAATCATGGTATCTAAATTTACTTGTTTAGCAGCTTTTACCATTTCATCATGACATATAGAGTTATCAAAAAGTGTAAGATTATCTTTAATGGAACCTTTAAATAGGTAAGCCTGTTGGAATACATAGCCCATTAAATGACGAAGTACAGAACTATCATATTTTGAAATATCAATACCATTAATGTAGATAGAACCCTTTGTAGGTTTATAGATACCCATTAGTAAGGACAATAATGTCGACTTACCACTACCAGATGGACCTACAATACCGGTAAAATCGCCAGCTTTAATATGTAAGGTGAAATCTTGTAATGCATAGACATCGTTATTTTCATAGGAAAACCAAACATGATCAAATTCAATTGATTCTACAGGAATCAGTTCCTTTGGAACTTCGTCAGCTATTTTTCTATCTTTTTCTTCTAGTAAAGGAACTAAACGTTCAGCACCTGCTAATGCACTTTGTAATGAATTATACTTATCAGCAATATCTTTTAATGGTTGGAAAAATCTATCCATATACTGAATAAAGGCAAAGACTGTACCTGCATCAGCAACTGAATCAATAAGATTTGTAGTAGTAAAAATAACGATTAATGCCACAAAGAATAGACCATCTACGAGAGGTCTAAAAATAGAAAACGTAGTAACTTCAAAAAGGCCAGCCTCTAAGAAACCTTTATTAACCGTATTATAACGTTCCTCGATTTCATTCTCACCGCCATAAGATTTAACAATGACTATGTAGTTTAATAGCTCTTTAATGCTTGCATTAGAAGCCGCTACAGAACGGCGAACTTGACGGAATGCTTTACGAGAAAACTTTTGGAATACCCATATGATTATGCCCATTATTGGTAATAAAATTGTCATGATAATCGCTAAAGGTACGTTAATAGCATACATAAATCCTAAAATACCGACAATCATTAGAACGCTACTCGCTAAATTCAGTAATACATCTGTATATAAGGTACGCAAAGACTCTACATCATTTGTGATACGAGTTACCCAATTACCAATGGGTAATTTATAAAACTCATCATGGGACTTATGAAGTATTTTTTGAAATATAATGGCACGTATATTATAAATAATTTTTTGTCCAAAGCTTTTCAAAAAATAATTTTCTACAAATATAAATAACACACTACCAATAATAGTAAGACCATATATTACTGCATAATATTCGATAACATTAATATCGTTATTAGTAAATCCGAGATCAATAACTTGCTTAGTTAAATAAGGTCTTAAAAGCAATAGTATTAAATTGCCTGCTAGTGCAATGGTGGCTAACAATAAAATACCCAAATAAGGCTTAATATACGCAGTTATGTAGGAGAACAAAGCCCAATCATTTTTAAAACTACGCTTTTTCATAATGGGCCCCTCCTTTCTGTGCTTCATATAATGTGTGATATAGGCCTTTTTTAGCTAATAATTCTTCATGAGTACCTTCTTCTACAATACGACCTTCATCAAAGACAATAATTTTATCAGCTTTTTCAATAACCTCTAATCGTTGTGAAATACATAATATAGTTTGTGTATTTGCCATATGTAATGTCTCTAAAATAGTATTTACTGTTACTGCATCTAAAGCTGAGAAACAATCATCTAATAATAAATATGGTGCATTTTTATAAAAGCCTCGAGCCATACTAATACGTTGCTTTTGACCACCAGATAAATCATGTCCTTCTTCTGCAAGAGTATGTAAGTCATTATCTAATAGATTACCTAAATCTCTATATAGGTCGGCTTTTTTAGCAGCCACCTCTACAGATTCATGCATAGGTAATTCTTTACCAAATTTAATATTATCTTCAATAGTAGTACTCAATAAGTAAGATTGAGTTGGTACATAAGCTATTGAATTTCGAAGCTTAGATAAAGGTATATCTGAAATATCTTGGTTCCCAAAATAAATAGCTTTAGCGGGGCTTTGTTGCAAACCAATGAGTAATTTAAAGAGCGTACTTTTACCGGAACCAGGTTTACCAACAATGCCTATAAAAGAGCCTTTACAAATAGTTGTAGATACTTGAGACAATGCATGACCTTTAGAATTTTCATAATTAAAATCTAAATATCGTATATTAATATCCTCAAGTGGTAATACTTCAGTTGAGTCATCAATTGACTCTATTGGTAGTCGTAAGAAATCGGTAATACGATCTAAAGATGCTAAGCCTTTTTGTACAATCGAAATGAGTCCACCAAAGCCAATTAAAGGACCTACGATTAGCATAATGAATGAGTTGATAGTTACAAATTCACCTATAGACATTTGACCATCTACAGCTAGGTGACCACATATAAAAATACTGATACTAATACAAATAAAAGGAGCAATTCTCGTTAACGGTGTTAGTACAGAGTCTAGTAAGGCAACCTCCATATTTTTCTTATAGTTCAATTTATTTATTTTTTCAAAAGAGTCAGAAATAATACGTTCTCGATTAAAGGCTCTAATTACATCTATACCTTGGAATAATTCTTGCCCAAATTCTGTCATATCACTATAAGTAGCTTGAGCACTACGCTGTTTAGCACGTAATTTTCTGCCCAACACAAATATTGCAACAATGATGAAGAATACAGGTGTCATGATTTTAAAAGCTAATAGACCATCTATTTTTTGTATTAAAACAATAGATCCTACAATGGAATAAAATATAATATCCACCACGATCATTACACCTAAACCTAACGCTACACGAAGAGATGTAACATCATTTGTCATCAACGCCATAACTTTACCAGGTCCATTTGCCTCATAGTATGTTGTTTTTATTTGTAATGCTTTTCTACACAAAATTTCACGAAAAAGGTACTCCATACGACGGATGGAACCAAGTAAGGTGCGTCGCGAAATAACTTTTAGAATCGTTATAATAATAAATAATAAAATAAAGTAAATAATATAATTGACTAAGCCCTCTTTATTTTGACTTAGTGTATCGATGGCATTACCAATGAATTGTGGAACAAATAAAAATGCTATATCAATGGCAATTAGCATAGTTAATCCGATGGCATACACCCAGCCTTCTCGGCGGAAAAACTGCATAAATAGCTCTATAGGTTTCATAGGACCTCTCAGTTAAATTTCTATATTACAGGATTATCATTATGTAAATATACTCCTTATAGTATACACATTTTTTTCATATATCTTAATACACCTATACGTATATAATGTAGTTATAAGTTATTTTCTTTATTATGAAGCCAATAATATACTATTTATTCCCTTAAAAACACTATATCGAATTTTTTAGTTTACTTATGGTAATGTAAATGTTATACTATGCATAGATACAAAACGTATCCTTACATAAATTAGAATTGAAACTCTTAGGAGGAATACAACATGGAAAAACGTACTGGTGTAGTAACATTTGCAGGTGGCCCTATCACATTGGTTGGCCCAGAAGTTAAAGTAGGTCAACAAGCTCCTGACTTCACAGTTTTAAGTAACGACTTACAAGCTAAAACATTAAAAGATTTCGAAGGTAAAGTAAAAGTTATCTCCGTTGTTCCTTCCCTTGATACAGGCGTTTGTGACGCTCAAACTCGTTGGTTCAACCAAGATGCTACAGCACTTTCTGATGATGTTGTAGTATTGACAATCTCTATGGACTTACCTTTCGCTCAAAAACGTTGGTGTGGCGCTGCCGGCGTAGATAAAGTTATTACTTTGTCTGACCACAAAGATGCTTCCTTCGGCGAAAACTATGGCTTCTTGATCGAAGAACTTCGTCTTTTAACTCGTGGTGTAGTTGTAATCAACAAAGAAAACAAAGTAACTTATGTTGAATACGTACCTGAAGTAACTCAAGCAGTTAACTTCGATGCTGCATTAGAAGCAATTAAAGCTGATATCTAATTCTTAGGTATTCTCTTGATTATACTGTAGTGTAATCGTAAAAAGACCGTACGGTGTACGGTCTTTTTTATGTGGTATAGTATTTAGATTTTTATTGTAGGTAAATTATAAATGTGGATTCGTATTTCTAAATTATTATTAACTATAAAAAATATAGCTCTTGTTGGCGTAGGCATTGCACTATGTATTACTCTTATTAATACATTAATTAGCCTAGGATTTATTACGTGGGCAAATATCCAAGGCTATAGCACTTACTCTTTATTAATTGAAGAATTAATTACCTTCTTCTTATACTTTGAGTTTATTGCTCTCATCGTAAAATACTTTAAAAATAACTTCCACTTTCCTCTTGATTTCTTTTTGTATATTGGGATTACAGCAATTGTAAGACTTCTAATTATTGACCATGAATCTGCATTTGATAATTTAATTTGGTCCGTTGCGATTTTTGTACTCGTATGTAGTTTAGTATTAGTAGAAAAGTTTATAGGACATAACGAGTAATAGCTTTAACGACTAAATTATAAAAAAGTTAATATGAATAAAAGGGCTCCTACAAATGTAGGAGCCCTTTTTGAGCAATAAGATCAACCGATATTAGAAGATATTTTTTGCATAGTTAGAATATTTAGCTTCTAATTCTTCCATTTTATCGTTCATTTCAATTTGCAATTGAGATGCTAAGTCATATTCACCATCATTAAGTGCATCGATTAAACGAGTGAATAAAGATTTGCGATCATCGCTATCTTTAGCAAGATAGAAACGTAAGTCATTAACTTCTGCAAAACGTTTATCGTCTACACTATTACGGCTATCAGTATGAATAGCTACCATCTTACGAACTGTATCAAGATTATCAGGAATTAAGCGGTGAGCCAATACAAGTTTCCAACGTTTCAAGATAGATGCGATGAAGGAATCCATCAAGTCTTTAGCGAATGCATTGCCTTGAGCTAATGTTTCAACTAATTCAGGATTGTTATGGTAACCTTTAATATTTTCCCATACAGTGGCTGGTGCAACACCAAACATTTGATTACGTTCTTCTTGAGTAAAATCATCGAATACGTCTTTTTCTGTACGATATGCACGATTTGTAGCAAGGTAATCAGCAGATTCACCCACTTCTTTGGAAAGCTCTGCTTCTAATTGTGCTTGTGTTTTACCAGATGTAATAGCATATTTCATTCCATCAAATGCAGAGATGAAGATCAATGCTAATGCAGTATATGTATTTGTGTAAGGGTTTGGAGAACGCAATTCATAACGTGTAGCCATAGGATTATCGATATCACGAATCAAACCACAAAGGATTGTACGGTTACGGCTTGGTTCGGAAGGATCAGTACCTAAAGATGTAACGATACATACAGGAGCTTCGAAGCCAGGTTTTAAACGATTTAAGGAGTCTGTTGTAGAACTGATAAATGGATTGATTGCTTCATAGTGTTTCAATAACCCCATGATAGCACCAATACCTAAGGAGCTAGCAGATTCTTTACGCATATCTTCTGGGCTGAACAAGTTTACAAGTTTACCAGATTTCAATTTAGCCATAACACCAAAGTGTGTATGTTCACCAGAACCAGCTACGCCAATAATAGGTTTTGCATTGAATGTTACATCAAGACCATTTTCACGGAACACTTCACGAACGATAATACGAGCTTGTAATTCATTATCTGCTGTTTGTAATGGGTTATTAGAGAATTTCCAGTCAATTTCTAATTGTTCTAAAACAACTGCTTCATGACCATCTTCATCAAGTTTAGCTTTAACGCCACCTACTTCTTTATGGCCCATTTCTGCAACCATACCGTATTGGTCTAAGCGTTCAACAGCTTGTTCTAAGGCAGTACGAACTGTACCATGAGTACGTTGCCAGTATTGTTCTTGTAATTTTTGAGATACGGACAATTCTTTTTTAGTAACAGTTCTAGATGGAGTTTTTACCCAGAATTCCAATTCTGTAGCAGATGTAAAGATAATATCTACAACGTCATCAGCTTTCACATGAGGCATACCAGGTAGACCATGTTCTTTAATCAAGGATAATAGTTCTGTACGAACATAATCACAGCTGTTTTTTAAGATAGAACGAGAGTCAACATAACGGTAGTTATGCATCAAGAATGCAGGAATACGAAGTGTACCAGTTGGTAAACCTGTTGCTTCATCGATATTTTCATAGTTATAATCAACAAACCAGTTTACACTTGGATCGCCCCACATATCTACACGTGCATTATTTAATGTGGCGATATTTGTAAGTACTACAGAAGAACCATCTGTTTGAACAGCACGACCTTCGAAGAATGCTTCATAATCATCAAAGAATGCTGCCATAGGGATTTTTTCATCTGTATCATTACCAGCTAAATCAATACCTACAAGAGATACGAATTTAATTTCTGGATGTTGTTCTAATAATGCAAGAACGCCTTCTTTACCATATTGACCAGCTGGAATATAATACAATAAATCTTTAGTATTTGTCATAATGGTTCCTCCTAAACATAAAAAGACTCCAACAAATAGATATATATTTCTATATATCTAAAGTGGAGTCTTCGTTGACCAATTATTTTGTTGAAATCATAATATCATATAGTGAAAATACATGTCAATAACTTTCTATAGAATTTCATAATTTTCTTAACTATGGGGTTAAGAGTTCAATTTTGATGTATCGAAAATACTGACTATATGAAATGTTTACTTCTATATTTATAATTGATTATCCAAGTAATTCTTTAACGATATTATTAACTACTTTACCATCTGCACGGCCTTTAGTTTTTGGCATAACATGTTTCATAACATTACCCATGTTTACAGCATCGCCACAAGCTGCAATAGCTTCTTTTACAACAGTGCGGATTTCATCTTCACTCATTTGAGCTGGTAAATATTTTTGAAGCACAGCCATCTCTTCTTTTACATGAGAGATCAAATCTTCACGGCCAGCTTTTTCAAACTCAGTTAAAGAATCTTGACGAGTTTTCATTTCTTTTGCCAAAATACCAAGAATACCATTATCATCAAGTTCTACTTTATCATTGATTTCTGTATTTTTAATAGCACTATTAACCATGCGAATTACAGAAAGAGCGATTTTACCTTCTTCACGCGCTTTCATAGCCGCTTTCATATCTTCTTTTAATTGATCTTTTAAGCTCATAGTTCCTCCTATTTTATATATAAAGAAACCCTAATTCTGGATTTCATGAAGCCATGAAAAGGCAGAATT
>ERZ773031.59-NODE-59-length-57237-cov-8.786699_pt1 | contig 57237 bp, 47 predicted proteins | sample MGYA00511666_ERZ773031 | MGnify/ENA primary metagenome ERZ773031 (study PRJEB29015, sample SAMEA2738135) | human oral metagenome | biome: human oral; feature: human-associated habitat; material: saliva | place: China | collected 2250 ...
TATTATTTATATTTGTTTGACGAGAATATCTTTATTTGCCGACAAAGGTACATAACTTTACGGAAAAATATGTTTCTAAAATATATAAATAGACAGCTGTGGGGAAAATGTGGGGAAAAATTAGATAATTAAAAAGGCTAAATGACTGAAAATAATCACTTAGCCTTTTAATCCGTACCCAGACCCGTACTTCGTAATTGCTGCGCCCATCATTCAAGACTGTCAAATCGGGTCTTTCCTGTCAAGCCAATGATGCCTATGCGTATGCCAAACACATGGATTACGGATTTCTCGTTCCGTGAACAAACACTTTATCCGCAACTCTGCTATGTGGTGTATTGGCTTAACTCCATTTCTATGGGCAACACTTTTGTTGCAGATTTCAAGCAGCTTTTATCGAAATACCCATCAGTAAGAACTCGTTTATTAGGCTTTCCTCATAATTGGGAACAAGAGCCTTTGTGGAGATAAAATAATTGCCCTGTTTCTTAAAAAGCACTGGGGCAAACCAGCTCCGTCTTTAATTGTTTCCAATAAATGGATTGTTTCAAGCCCCTATAGAAAGAGAACAAAAATTCCTGTGTGAAAATTAATCTACGACAAGGAGCAAGCAAGGAGCAATATCAAACAAAAATCAATACCTTTGCAGTACATATGAGATAGACCAAAACAAAAGTGGAATATCGGAAACGAATAGCAAGGAAAAGAGAAGAAACGACCCAAGTTGATGTCCTTTTTGAGTTAATAATCAATAAAAGCGTTAAATCTTCACCTTTTAGAATGTGCAATTAAAAATAACAACCATATTTCTGACTTATTATCTATAAAATATTGAGTAATAATCGGTTGTAAATACACTTTCTATGCAAAAATAATATGGCTAACTAACACTCCTCCTAACGGATATAGCAATGTGAAAGGTAGCATTCATTATGTTGCCAATGATTTGTATACGAGTTTATCAAATAAAAAGGTTTATCCTTATTTAAGCTCTATTTTTGAGGTGGACGGTATCAAATATGTTCCCGTATCTCCGTCAGAGCGCACTTGTGACGCTATAGATTGCGCTTACACAGGAGAGCCTTACGAAGTCAAAATTAATAAAAAAGTCAACTATAAGGGTGTTGACATGACTGTCAGAAAAATTAATCCGTATACAGCTTACAATTGTACAAAGATAAAGAAAGCATACATTGATATAGATGGGAGTATTGGTAATGAAGCTTTTAGCGGATGCACTAATCTTGTATCTGTAGACATAAAAGCTGGTAATAACATTGGTGAAAGTGCTTTTAGCAATTGCAGTTCCTTAATAACTTTATCTTTAGATAATAAAATAAAATCACTTGGTAGGTCTGCTTTTACGAATTGTCGTAACTTAAAACAATTTATCATCCCTGATTCTGTAACTATACTCAACTCTCTATTATTACAAAATTGTTCTTCTTTGAAAAGCATAAGAATCCATAAAGGTATAAAGGAAATATATAATGCTTTTAGCGGATGCTCTAATCTTTCAACACTTATTATAGAGAATAGAAATACAACTTTAAAATTAGGCTCAAATAATACTGCAATTACACGCTCAATTAGTTCTCCACTATTTGGAGATTGCAAATTAGATTCTGTTTATATTGGTGGCAAGATTGTTTACAATATATCCCGTGATTATGGATACTCTCCTTTCTATCGTAACACCAGCTTACGGACAGTGAAAATATCAGATGCAGAAACCACCATCTATGATAATGAGTTCTATGGTTGTACCAACCTACATAACGTGTCTATTGGAGACAATGTTAAAAGCATTGGCAAATGGGCTTTCTCTGGTTGTAGTAGTCTGAAGAATTTTACCTTTGGAAGAGGATTGCAGAGCATAGGACAAGAGGCATTCTCTGATTGTATCAATATTACACAGATCTCGAGTGAGGCAGTCGTACCACCAACCTGTGGCATAAATGCTCTTGACGATATTAACAAGTGGAATTGTAAACTATTCGTACCTAAAGCCAATATTAATGCTTATAAACAAGCACCTCAATGGAAAGAATTCTTCTTCATCGAGAGTACTACTGGCATAACAAACACTGTTTATAATAACTCAGGACTTGCTGATGTCTATACAATAGATGGAGCAAAATGACTAAGTAAAGCAAGCACTGACGAAATTAATGCTTTGCCTAAGGGTGTTTATATTGTCAATGGTAAAAAGATAATCATTAAATAATGGACACAATGGTTTTCCTAAGCCACACCATATATTTTTACTTGTTGTATGTTCATCTGACAAAGAAATAAGAACAGAAACTTACAAGGAAAACTTCGATGGCTTATACAGAAAACCTTATTACTATACAGCAGCAAGAGAGCAATCATTTGCTGCTTTTTCATTTACTTTCTAACAAATATCAATGCAAAGAGTTATATATGCAGAACGAAAAGGAGAGTAATATATGATTAAATCCAAAGAAAAAACAAGAGAAGAACTTATCGCTGGTTTCAAGCGTGCCATTGAGCGGAAACGAGAATTTGAGGCGCAAGCCCAAAAAGAGTTTGCAGATATGCGTAAGCGTGGAGCAGCATTGAAAGGAGCATTATACCCCCCTTGACAACCTCCAAGTCTAAAACACCATTGGTATTTACCATCGGCACCACTCGTGCTAAGCATAAACACTTGATGTGATAGGAATTAACAGATCAAAAAAAAGATGGTAGGAATGATTGCTATTCCCATTAATTATTAATATGCTGAGGAGCGAAATTAGAGGCAGAGCTTAGCAAAGTCCGTGCCAAAGTAGTCATAATTCTGACGACTACGGAAGTCGGACTTGTAGGGCACGGGTGTCGGACCTGTGGGGCACGGATTGTACTTCCGTGCCCCACGAAAGTACATTTCGTCGATGTTAACAATTACGCTCCAAAGATTAACAATCTTTTATCAATGGGATTTTATAAGAAAATCAAAATGAATGTGAACGGTAAATGGTATGCAAAGTCCGTTCTAGTGATGAGTCCTGTTTCAACCGAGCAGGTCGCAAAGCGTATTGCCGCCGAGTCGACGATTAGCCCTGCCGATGTGCGTGCTGTGTTGACAGCCCTGGGCGGTGTGATGGGCGATTACATGTCGCAGGGTCGCTCGGTGAAGCTTGATGGCGTAGGCTCGTTCTATTTTACAGCGGTGACAAGTAAAAACGGCGTAGACAAACCTGAAGACGTAAACGCAACCCTGATTCGTGGTGTGCGTGTCCGCTTCATTCCTGAAACCCGTTATCGCGGTGCTGGTAAGGGTCGCGTTTCCACGCGTGGCTTGTCTGATGTGGATATAGAGTGGGAAGAGTGGAAAGGAAAAGAGAAAGAAAGCCTCACCCCCGCCCCCTCTCCAAAAGGAGAGGGGAGTAAGGAGGGAGAAGGACCTGTGGTAGGATAGAAAAAGGCAAGTAGAGGGTGAGGCAAAATGTATTTGCATTTTTCTTCACCCTCATTCCTTTGTTTCATCCCATTTATCTGTTTCATAAATCCTAATTGTCCTTTTGACTAGAAAAAATTATCATTTATTAAAAGGAAAACACACTACTGCTATGCGAATTAAGCAAGAATAGTAATACATAGATCAGTTAAAACGCATCGTGATTAATTGTTTTTAACACAATCGTAATTGTCTTTTCTTTAGATTAAGTTTGTGACTTTCGTTTATTTTTATTTACTTTGCAACTCATTGAATTAGTAACTAAAAACAAACGTCATGGTAAATACCGCAGAGGCACAATATGTGTGTGGACTGAAGAAAGAGGACTTCCAGACCACTATTGATGGAAAGAAAACAGACCTCTATATCCTTAAGAATGCAAAAGGAAACGAAGTGGCAATCACGAACTATGGTGGTGCTATTGTCGCAATAATGGTTCCTGACAGAAATGGGAACCTATCCAATGTTATTCAAGGACACGATAATATTCAAGACGTTATCAATTCTCCCGAACCTTATCTATCAACTCTTATTGGACGATATGGCAATCGTATTGCAAAAGGCAGATTCCAACTCAATGGCAAGGAATACAAACTTGCTATTAACAATGGACCTAACTCTCTTCATGGAGGAAAGGAAGGCTTTAATGCGAAGGTATGGGATGCAACGCAAGTAAATGAACATGCTGTTGTATTAAAATACACATCCTCTTATGGAGAAGAGGGTTACACGGGTGAAATTGAAGTGTGGGTTGCCTATTCATTTACGAACGATAACGAGCTAGTTATCAAATACCTCGCTAAGTCAAATAAGAAGACTATCATCAACCTTACTAGTCATGGATTCTTCTCTCTGGCTGGCATTGCTAACCCAACACCCACTATCAATGACTTAGAATGTCAAATTAATGCTGATTTCTACTTGCCTATTGACGAGACTTCTATACCAACAGGTGAGATAAGAAAGGTGGCAGATACACCTTTTGACTTCCGTCAGATGAAACCTGTTGGACAAGATATTGATGCTGACAATGAGCAGATTAAGAATGGAGCAGGTTATGACCATTGTTTCGTTCTGAATAAGAGGGAAGAGGGAGAACTGTCGTTTGCTGCACGAATCAAAGAGCCTCATAGCGGTAGGACGATGGAGGTTTATACAACAGAACCAGGCGTTCAGGTGTACACAGATAACTGGGCTGATGGATACAAAGGACAGCATGGAGCAACCTTCCCACGCCGTAGTGCTATCTGTTTTGAGGCTCAACACTTCCCAGATAGCCCTAACCATCCTTACTTCCCATCAGTTATCTTGGAGCCATGTAAGGATTACACGCAGAAAACAATCTATAAGTTTGGAGTGGAGGAATAACCGTCTTATGAATTAATAAACAAAAAAATAAACTAGACACAATGGAAAATCAAACAAAGAAGAAAGGAACTCTAGTGGCAATCATCACTATGATGTTCCTGTTCGCAATGATCTCTTTCGTCACCAACATGGCGGCACCTTTTGGCACAATCTGGAAACAACACTATGATTGGGCAGGTATGATGGGCAACATGATGAACTTTGCAGCATACCTATTCATGGGCATCCCAGCTGGTATGATGATTACTAAATACGGATACAAGAAGACTGCTCTTGTTGCCTTAGCATTGGGCTTTGTAGGTATTGGAGTACAATACGTTTCAAGTACTATGGATGGTAATTCTATCAGCACATACGTTGTTTACTTACTAGGAGCATTCATTTGCGGATTCTGTGTATGTATTCTTAATACTGTTGTCAATCCAATGCTTAACTTGCTAGGAGGCGGTGGTAATCGTGGTAACCAGCTCATTCAAACTGGTGGATCATTGAACTCTCTCGCAGCAACATTAACCCCTATGCTTGCGGGATCAATGATTGGTGAGATTACAAAAGACACTTCTCTGCAGGTAGTAACACCATTACTTCTTATCGCATTAGGTATCTTTGCAGCTTCATTTGTTATCGTCTGGTTCACCCAACTAACCGAGCCTGAAACAGAGCATGCAGATGTCATTGGTGGTGTTAAGGGTGCTTTGGCTTATCGACAACTTGTTTTAGGAATTATTGCCATCTTCTTCTATGTTGGTGTAGAGGTGGGTATTCCTGGACAACTCTTATTCTATCTGAGTGAGCCAGTATCTGAAGGCGGTGTTCTTGGTAGTGCGGCTGTAGCTGGTCTCATTGCTGGTATATATTGGTTGTTAATGCTTGTTGGTCGTTTTGTAAGTGCTTTCATCAGTGGTAAAGTTTCTTCTCGCACACAGTTAACAGTAACATCTGTAGTGGCTATTGCCCTCCTTTTAATTGCAATATTCACACCAGAAGCTAGCAAGATGAACCTTACAGTACCTAACCTTGCCGAAAGTACATTGATACATGCAGAAGTTCCAACAAAGGTATTGTTCATCATCTTGTGTGGAATTTGTACATCCGTAATGTGGGGCGTAATCTTCAACCTCGCAACAGAGGGACTTGGGAAATACACAGCAACAGCCTCTGGTTTGTTCATGACTATGGTAGTCGGTGGTGGTGTCATGCCATTGATTCAGAACCTCATGGCAACTAAGATTGGTGATATTCAGAGCTATTGGCTAATCGTCGCAATGTTAGCTTATATCCTCTTCTTCGCTTTGATTGGCTCTCGCCCAGCTAAGAAAGCATAAAAAGAATACCCTTTCTAATAGCAGATAATTCCTTTTGGATTGTCTGCTATTATAACATAAATGTAAGATAAAAACCCTAACAATCATTTTAAAATATACTAACTAACATGGACATAGAATTTGTAAGAAGTCGTTTCATTAAACATTTTGACGGCAAGACTGGTAATATTTATTTCTCACCAGGACGCATTAATCTCATTGGTGAACATACAGATTATAATGGAGGTTTCGTATTCCCTGGTGCCGTAGATAAGGGTATCATGGCAGAAGTAAGACCTAACGGAACAGATACTATAATGTGTTACTCTATCGACTTGAAAGACCGAGTTGAATTTAAGGTAGACGATCCAAAAGGTCCACGCGCTACATGGGCACGATTCATCTATGGCATGGTTCAGGAGTTTAAAGCACTTGGTGTTGATGTAAAAGGATTTAATATAGCCTTTGCTGGTGATGTTCCTCTCGGTGCTGGTATGAGCTCTTCTGCTGCTATGGAAAGTTGTTTTGGCTGTGCTCTGAATGATTTGTTTGCTGATAACAAGATTTCTAAATGGGATATTGCATTGGCAGGGCAGGCTACAGAACATAAATACATCGGTGTTAACTGTGGTATTATGGATCAATTTGCAAGCGTCTTTGGCAAAGAAGGAAAGCTCATGCGCCTTGATTGTAGGAGTCGTGAATTTGAGTACTTCCCATTTGATCCACAAGGTTACAAATTGGTTCTTGTAAACTCAAAGGTTAAACATGAGTTGGCAGGAAGTCCTTATAATGATCGTCGTAAGAGTTGTGAGAATGTTGTTGTAGCACTTGGTAAGCACTTCCCTGATAAGAAGTTCGAGACATTGCGAGATGCTAATTGGGAAGAACTAGAGGCTGTAAAAGCAGAAGTTAGTGCCGAGGACTATCAGCGCGCACATTTCGTACTGGGCGAGAAAGATCGTGTACTTGCTGTTTGCGATGCTCTCGTCGCCGATGACTATGAGACAGTTGGACAGAAGATGTACGAGACGCACTATGGTTTAAGCAAGGAGTATGAGGTTAGTTGTGAGGAACTTGATTATCTCAATGATGTTGCTAAAGAGAATGGTGTTACTGGTTCTCGTATTATGGGAGGCGGTTTCGGTGGTTGTACTATTAACCTCGTAAAAGACGACTTGTACGAGACATTCATCGAGAATGTAACCGAGAAGTTCAATGCTAAATATGGACACAAACCAGAGATCTATCCTGTAATCATCAGTGAAGGCTCTCATAAGGTTTGTTAAATCTGATAGTTATAATTGAAAAAGTATAAGCCATAAGCTCATAAAGACTTATGGCTTTTTACTTTGAGAAAGTCAAAATAAACGGATAAAAACGTGATTATAATCATAAAAAATAGTATTTTTACATCTCTATTATAAATGTCTACAACATGAATGAATATTACCAAGGAGAACCCAAACTATTAGTCTCCGTGGATTGTATAGTCCTAGGATTTGAAAACAAAAAGCTTAAACTACTTGTCGGTAAGCGTAAAGTAGAACCAGAAAGTGGCAGATTGTCTTTGTATGGAGGATTTGTAAAAGAAGACGAGAGCTTGAAAGAGGCTGCTAATCGTGTATTATATCAATGCACAGGTATTAAGAATCCCTACATGAGACAAGTAGGTGCTTTTGGTGAAATAGATCGTGATCCAGGTGATCGAGTTATCTCCATCGCCTATTGTGCACTCATCAATGCAACAGATTATAACCATCAAGCTATGGAGGAAAATGACCTACAATGGCTTGAATTAGACCATCTAGAAGAACTATATGGCGATCATCAGAAAATGGTACAACTAGCTTTGGAACAATTACGCAAGCTCCTCAACAATGCTCCTATTAGCTTTAGTCTGCTGCCCAAACTATTTACTTTGACCCAATTGCAACATGTTCATGAAGCGATCTTAGGTACAGAGGTTGATAAACGTAACTTTAGGAAGCGCATTAAACAAGTTGATTTTATAGAGCAAACGAGTCTTATAGATAAAATAACTAGTAAAAGGGGAGCCCTTCTATATCGCTTCAACAAGCAAGCATATAAGGATTGTTCTGTTTATAAACTATAAGTATGCTGAAAAGTAGAATAACTCTATTATGATCTTAAAATACTATTAGCAGCATCTAAAAACATTTTTATAAAAATGTAAGTTTATTATTTTGAGGTCTCCACATTTATCTCTATATTTGCATTATCAAATTTAAATCCAATCTATATGAATGACAAGGAACTGATGAACCGCGCAGCGGACAACATTAGAATTCTAGCAGTCTCAATGGTAGAGAAAGCCAAGTCTGGACACCCTGGAGGTGCTATGGGCGGAGCAGACTTTATCAACGTTCTTTTCTCTGAGTTTCTCGTTTATGACCCAGACCAGCCTGAATGGACTGGACGCGATCGTTTTTATCTTGATCCTGGACATATGTCGCCCATGCTTTATGCAGCACTGACACTTCAAAGAAAGTTCACAATCGATGATATCAAACAATTTCGTCAATGGGGGTCAATTACCCCTGGACATCCTGAACGCGACCTAGCACATGGCATAGAAAACTCATCTGGTCCTTTAGGGCAAGGACATGCCTACGCAGCTGGTGCAGCTATTGCAGAGAAATTCCTTGAGGCTCGCCTCGGTCATACTATGATGCAACACAAGATATATGCTTACATCTCTGATGGTGGAGTACAAGAAGGCATCAGTAGTGAAGTCGGAAGATTGGCAGGAAATCTAGGTCTTAATAACCTCATCATGTTCTATGACGCTAACGACATTCAACTTTCTACAGAATGCGGAGCCGTTATGTGTGAAGATACTGCTATGAAGTATCAGGCATGGGGATGGAACGTCATAAAGATAGATGGTAATGATCCTGAAGCTATCCGTGCTGCACTTATTACTGCAAATAAGGAGGAGTTACGCCCAACCCTTATTATTGGTGAAACAATAATGGGCAAAGGTGCTTTGCAAGCTGATGGCAGTAGCTACGAACATAACATAAAGACTCATGGAGCACCACTTGGTGGTGAAGCCTATACGAACACTATTAAGCATCTCGGTGGAGACCTCAATGATCCATTCAAGATATTCCCAGAAGTACAAAAATTATACGATAATCGCAATGCTGAATTAAGGAAGATTGTAGCAAAGAGACACGCTGATGAGGCTGAGTGGAAGAAACATAATCCATCAAAGGCAGAGCAGATGCAACAGTGGTTCTCAGGTAAGGCTCCTAAAATAGATTGGAGTGGTTTAGTTCAAAAACGTGATATTCCAACACGCAATGGTTCTGCAGCATGTCTTGGAGTAATTGCAGAGCAAGTACCTAATATGATAGTATCTTCTGCAGACCTCAGTAACTCTGATAAGACAGATGGATTCCTAAACAAGACTCATTCATTTACTCGTGGCGATTTCAGTGGTGCTTTCTTCCAAGCTGGCGTAAGTGAATTAGCTATGGCATGTATGTGTATCGGTATGATGCTACATGGTGGTGTTATCACAGCAATGGGAACATTCTTCGTTTTCTCAGACTATATGAAGCCTGCTATTCGTATGGCTGCACTCATGCAAGTACCTGTAAAATTCGTATGGAGTCACGATGCATTCCGCGTTGGTGAAGATGGGCCTACGCATGAACCAGTAGAGCAGGAAGCACAGATTCGCTTGATGGAGAAGTTACAGAACCATGCTGGTCAAGATTCTGTACGCGTTCTTCGTCCAGCCGATAGTGATGCTGCAACCATCTGTTGGCAGATGGCTATGGAGAATATAGATACGCCTACGGCACTTATCTTCTCACGTCAGAATGTAAAGAGCTTACCAGAAGGAACTAATTATGAGGGAACTCGGAAGGGTGCATACATAGTCAAAGGATCAGACGAAGACTACGATGTTATCCTTGTTGCAAGTGGTTCGGAAGTATCGACCTGCGTCGAAGGAGCAGAATTACTACGCAATGATGGAATAAAAGTCCGTGTGGTTAGTGCTCCTTCAGAAGGACTTTTCCGCCGTCAAAGCAAAGAGTATCAAGAAGCTATTTTACCCCAATATGCAAAGATTTTCGGTCTAACTGCAGGTTTACCTGTTACCCTTGAAGGTCTCGTTGGAGCAAATGGTAAAGTCTTCGGACTCAATAGCTTTGGATTCTCTGCACCCTATAAAGTACTGGATGAGAAACTCGGTTTTACCCCAGAGAATCTATACAAACAAGTCAAAGAATATCTAGCACAATAGTTTAACTTGAACCACCTGTCCCCCAAGACAGGCTGGTTCGTAAAACCTAAACAGCTTATGGAAATAAAAAAAGTAGGAATAGCTTGCGACCACGCAGGTTTCCCATTGAAGCAATTTGTTATCCAATATTTGGAACAACACAAGTATGCATATAAGGACTTTGGTTGTAATAGTGATTTAAGCTGTGATTATCCAGATTACGCCCATCAATTAGCAGAGGCCATTGAAAATGGTGAAGTCTATCCAGGTATTGCTATCTGTGGGAGTGGAGAAGGTATGGCAATGACACTAAACAAGCATCAAGGTATACGAGCAGGATTAGTTTGGAACAAGGATGTTGCAGAGTTAACACGCCAGCACAATGATGCAAATGTAGTTGTCCTTCCTGGTCGCTTCATTGATAATAAGACAGCGGAGAAGATTCTTGATGAGTTCTTTAAAGCAAGTTTTGAAGGTGGTAGACATGAGCGCCGAGTAAAGAAAATAGCAATTCTATAAGATTTAAAAGGAATAGAATATATCTTTTGAACTACCCTTAAAGAGATACAATTACGACCATGGTGGATTTATCATGGGTGGGATTAAATCTTTATATCAAGGATAACTAGCACTGAAGTCAAAATAGTAACGCTAGTCAGTAAAGAAGGGGAAAGTAATCATAAAGTATAAAAAAGGTGTCTGGAATTATATTCTAGACACCTTTTCCTATAATTAATAACTATTTTTCTTCTTTCCCAACAGGGAATGTTTCTTCTTCAGGCAAGTGGAAACGATAACTACGATTGAACACTTCTCCCACCTTATTAATCTCGAGGAAAGTTGTTCCTCCACCTCCGAAAGACCCTGAGAGATAGGCTATATTATCTTCCAAATCAATGTATCCCTTTTGACGTAGCATTCTTAAAGCTGCAATAAACATCTCTTGGCTAGATTTATGTTGCTGTTGGTGAATGGCTATAACACCATAACTAAGGTTCAACCAACGCTGTACCTTCTCCTTATAACAAATAGCTAATACAGGATTAGGACCACGGAAAGCTGCAAGGTTACGAGCTGTCAAACCAGTCTCACTATCAGTTACAATACCTTTCACTCCCAACTGCTCTGTCGCCTCAATAGCACTTCTAGACAGAAATTCACGCTGGTCATTAAGGTTTGTCATAGGAACGTTTATATGACCACGCTGGTGTGCATCAGCTTCAGCAGCTTCAGCTATACGAGCCATAGTCTGTACAGCCTCAACAGGATACTTACCACTAGCTGTTTCACCACTTAACATCAATGCATCTGTGTGGCTATAGATTGCATTGGCAATATCTGTCACCTCTGCACGGGTAGGTCGTGGGTTGTTAATCATGGTGTGTAGCATCTGCGTAGCCACAATCACAGGTTTCTTTTTCAAAATACACTTGTTGATGATACTACGTTGAATACCAGGAATTTGTTCAATTGGCACTTCAATACCTAAATCACCACGTGCAATCATAATACCATAAGAGGCATCGATTATTTCGTCGATATTATCAACTCCCTCTTGATTCTCTATCTTCGAGATGATTTTAATATCCGAGTTATGCTCATCAAGTATCTTTTGAACTTCCAATACATCAGCTGCGGAGCGCACAAAAGAGTGTGCAATAAAGTCAATATCCTCCTCTATTGCCAAAAGAATATTTCGCTTATCTTTCTCTGTTAAAGCCGGTAACTCAATATGCTCACCAGGTACATTTACGCTCTTATGTGATCCTAAATCACCTTCGTTTTGTACCTGTGCAACCAACATAGGACCAGAACTCTCGACAACTAACATATCCAAAGCACCATCATCAAAAAGCACATGATCACCAACTTTTACATCACGAGCAAAGTCTGGATAAGAAACGTTTATGATATCATTCGTTGTATCGACCTCTGGGCGACCAAAGATCTTCACCATATCACCTACTTTATAATGAATAGGATTATCTGTCCCAGTTGTCCTTACTTCTGGACCTTTTGTATCTATCAGGAGAGCGAGGTGTGGAGACACTGTACGTGTGTTACGAATAATCTCACGAATCCCTTCAGGAGTTGCATGAGCCGTATTCATACGAACAACATTCATACCTGCAAAGAAAAGTTTCCTAAGGAAGTCAACATCACAACGTCTGTCACTAATTGAACATACTATCTTTGTTTGTTTCATAATTTGAGTGTTATTGTTTAATTCGACATAGCTGAAAATATAATATATAAGAGTGAAGATAAGATCAAAATACCAACAAACAAAATTGTAAAAACGACTATTGTTGTCTTCCCTACTCCACTTATAGACTTACAGTTTTTCGTCTGTAATATTGCTTTATTTGCGACATTATCCATGAAAACAGACGACAAATCCTGTACAACTTGTGCATTTGAAGCACCTTGTACGAACTGTTCTGTATTAGGAGTAGCAACAACCATATTCTCTCCACAATAAGGACAATTACACTTCAAAGTCTTTCCTCCGTCTGATGTTATCACGAAAGAACGATGACAATGTTTACAAATAATTTGAAATTGCATTCTCTACTTACCTCCTTTCATTCGTTTTATCTAACGTCATCAATAAGGACATGTCCATCTGTTACCTGAACTTTAATCTTTCTAAACACCGTTATACCATGCTCTGATAAGCGAACTTTATACCAGTCATCATCTAATGGTGTAATTTGTAGATTACGACGCAATTCATCGAAGTCGTACTCATTATTGAAATTACCAAAGGCAGCCCACCATTCACCCCATACATCCTCACCCTCATCATAAGCGTCAACCCCAAACACCATTTGTTGACAATATGGGGTTAAATAACGTACATAGTAACTTGGATCACCTGATATAAATACAGCTTTCCGATAGAATGAATCTAGAAAAGAACAGACAGACTTCTGTTCATCAGCCTTGCGTTTTTCTGCAGCTTCCTGTATCTGCTGCTTTGTACGGATCTGCATAACAGAGTCTGCATGAGCCTTACGTTGTGCTGCAAAAAGTTTCCTTTCATTCTCTTGCTGTTGCTGCCAATAAATAAAGCCAAAGGTAGCAAAACCTCCAAGAAATAGGACAATTAACACACATAACAGAACCTTTATAGAAGAATTGTCCCCGCCTTTATCCTGCACATCATAATTAGTTGACTGTACAGAAGACATTACTGGCTGGGCTATTGCAGGCAAATTTACAAGTAAAGGCTGCCCACAATAAGGGCAATTACAATGCATCCTATCGCTTCCATCACTGGTAATAGCAAATGAACGATGGCACTTATTACAAGTCACTTGATACTGCATCACCTATTTTTCTGCAAATTTAAATATTTTATTTCATACTTGGAAATGTTTTAACCAATAATCTATAAGAGAAAACGAGGGCACCAGAGAAGTTTCCCTTATTTCTTTTTTATACTTTTTATAAGGACTATCTACATCTTAAAAGGAACCATTCTCACTTGCAATCAATGATCTTCAATACTGGAGAAGAAACTTTATCACATATAAAATTAGACTATTTTTTCGCACGAAATAGTATAGTTTTTTGATAAAAATAAACTATTTTTTCTTCGACATATACATACTTTCTTATTTCCTTAGATGCACCTTTCCAATGTAATAGGCATATCTTATAAGACAGAAGAATGTGACGTATAATAGAATTTATGGTTATCAATAGCCGAAAAGAGCATAATAAAAGAGGAGCGTCACATCTCGTGAGGCTCCTCTCTCCTTCATTTAAATAACTCTCTGATTGTTACATCTCTTTTAATCCTTAGTGTTCTTTTCTCTTTCTTATGAAATCCTCTTTCACAATCTAAAACCTTTTAAGATGAACTAATTACTATCAATATCTAGTCTCTAGTATTTAAACCTTTTTTGAGTCTTGTCATTAAATAGCTTGTCAGCTATGTTTTGTAACTCTCTAATTAAGTTTTCTAGTGGTTGTTTTAGTATTTACACCTATTTTTATAACTCTCTTTTAATTCTTTATTTATCTATGTCCACCAAAGACAGAACCATTGTTTGATGATCCTCCACCCATTGATCGGTTACCACCGAACGATGAACCATTACCGAAACTACCTCTTGGTGTACTGAAAGATGGGCTTGGATTGCCAAAAGAACGTGTTGGTTCATCACCTCTAGTAGCATTTCCGAAGCTATGACCTGCACCAAATCCACTATTGTTATTAGGGCGTGTAACAGTTGTACGGGTAGAACTTTCACGTGGCTCATAAGTACGATTCATACCCATAGAACCCTCAAATGTACTCCGTTGTTGATTTCCGAAGCTGCGTGGACGATTGTCTTGTGGATAATTATAATCGTATGAGCTATAATTGTTGTAACCCCTATTATAATAACCACGATTGAAGTTGTCACGCATACCATAATAGTTACTATTGTTTCTTCCGTAGAAGAGATCTCTACCATAATACCAACTTCTATCACCATTCATACGCCAACTATGAGCTCCACGATAAGCAGAATAGAAACTTGGACGACCGAAGTAATAGTAATCACGACGTGGATATCTTGCGTAAACACTGAAGTGCCAGTAACCAGCATCCCACCTTAATGGGCGATAGAAGTAATTAACTTCTATGTAAGCTCTATATTGCCAATCGCAGAGGATGTAGTTGAAATCCATATTACGATGCGTCCAGTTAGCTCCATAGAGGTCAACCATAGAGTTTACACTCATGAGGTAATCGAGATTTATCTCGTATGCAGCTTCATATTGCTCCTCGGTCAGATTTAATTCATAAGCCATCTTGTCCGTTAAGAAGAGGGCTTGTATGCGAGCCTGCTCGTAACTCATAGCATTTGCAGAGGCACTGAGAACGAGTGTTGCAATGAGTGTTAATATAAGCTTCTTCATACTTTTTCAATCTTTATAGGTGAATAACTAGGGGTGTTAGAAAGGCTTTTGCCATCCAATCCCTGTTTTCATGTTGCAAAGGAACAAATATTATTTAGCATCCTAAAAGGATTTCCCCTACATAGAGGGGGATTTTCCCTAAAGGTGTATAATATGTTGGAAAAGGAAGATATACCCCTAATATAATAAGGTGTAATCCTAAAGTCGAAGAAGAAATATTCGTTTGCTATTTCCCTTTTTTTTATTAACTTTGCAGGAGAGAATATGTGTATGTAGATTGTAAAAGTCTTATTTTACTTCTTGCTGCACAGCCTATGTCTATTTAAAGAATTAGCTTTATAATATGAAAAAACTTCTTTTATCCTTGTCTGTCATTCTACTCACAAGTGTATTGAGGGCGCAATCTTGGGAAGGAGACAATAGAGATACATCCCGTGTACAGTTACTTAAAGGATTAGAATATACACTGGAGTTGCAAGGGAGTTTCTCGAAAGAGAAAACTCCTTTGTGGCTGAATGCTAATAAGTATGGATTGAGTTCTTTGGATGTAATGAATGGCTATATGCGTGGGGCAATAGAGCGCCCCTTGAATATAGATGCTGGACACAGGTTTGGAGTTGGCTATGGTGTTGATGTGATTGCACCAGTAAACTATACTAGTAAAGTTATTATTCAACAAGCCTACTTAGAAGGAAGTTGGTGGCATGGAACGTTGACTATTGGAGCAAAGGAACAACCAATGGAAATGAAGAATGCTGATTTAAGTACAGGTTCACAGACTTTGGGCATTAATGCCCGACCGATTCCACAAGTGCGATTAGCACTCGGTGACTATTGGACTTTACCATTTACTAATGGTTGGTTACACCTTAAAGGACACATAGCTTATGGTATGTTGACCGATAAGAACTGGCAACATGACTTCACTCGTTTGCAATCAAAATATTCTGATAAGGTGCTTTTTCATTCTAAAGCTGGTTACTTGAAGATTGGAAACGAGGAAGTGTTCTGCCCTTGGTCATTAGAGATGGGACTAGAGATGGTATCACTTTTTGGAGGAATCTCTTATCTTCCTGATGGGCATGGGAATCTTATTCCATCGAAAGGCAGAACTGGTGTACGTGACTTCTGGTATGCTTTTTTACCTGGAGGAGCAGACAATGGAGAGACAACCTACCAAAACGTAGAGGGTGATCAACTAGGAAGTTGGGTCATGCGATTAAACTATGAAGGTGAATGGAGTTGTGTTTCCGTCTATGCGGATAAGTTCTTTGAAGACCATTCTTCTATGTTTCAGTTAGATTATGATGGTTATGGAGAAGGAACGGAATGGCAACAAAAGAAGAAACGACGTTATTTGTTGTATGATTTTAAGGATTGGATGTTAGGTTTTGAGTATAAGTATAAACCAGACCATTGGCTGAATAACGTTGTTGTTGAATATATTTATAGTAAGTATCAGAGCGGTCCAATCTATCATGACCACACTATCACAGTGCCAGACCATATAGGAGGAAAAGACAACTACTATAATCATTACATCTTCCCAGGCTACCAGCATTGGGGGCAAACGATGGGTAATCCGCTTTATCGATCGCCTATCTATAATGAAGATGGTACTATTTATTTCAAAGACAATCGATTTATTGCACTCCACCTAGGCTTAGGTGGGCATCCTACAGACTGTTTGAAGTGGCGCTTTCTAGCAACTTGGCAAGAAGGATTGGGAACTTATGAAAAACCTTATACACATAAGAAGCATAATGTTAGTTTGTTAGGTGAAACCTCTTATATGTTTAATAGAAGTGAAACAAGTAATTGGTTAAGAGGTACAGAAGTAAAGTTGGGTATTGGGGCTGACTTTGGTGGTATTCTTGAAGGTCCTAATTATGGTTTACAACTAACGCTTAGTAAACGCGGATTGCTGAATAAATAAGGTATAGATTGTTGAATGTTTATAATACACAAAAGATATGTTTAAATCAAATATATTAGTATTTCTGTTACCAGTGTTAGCTCTTCTCTTTTCTTCATGTAGCTTGGAAACTGATAATGACGCTGGTGATTTAGAGGGAATGTGGCATTTAGTTCGAATCGAGGAGTCTGCAACAAATACACACATAGATGTGAGTAACGAAGTAATATTCTGGTCGTTTCAAGCAAAACTCTTACAGCTAGAAGATAAAACAGGTACACACAATAGTTTTCTTTATCGTTTTAATATCAACAATAATCAGTTGGTATTGTCTTCACCTTACCTTTTTGATCGCGAAAATGGCGATCATCTGCTCACAACTTATGACTCTTCTTTAAGTTTATATGGCGTAAAAAACTTAACACCAATATTCAATATAGAAAGATTAAAGGGAGATAAATTGATATTAGGTGATGGTAGTGTAAGACTCTATTTTTATAAGTTTTAAACCCTTGTGATATATTAGTAATGTCATTATTCACTTTGAAAAGGAGACAAACCCTTCTGTTTTATCCTCATGTCTAACATATAATTGAATAGGATATAACAGATGATATCAATGGAAATTATCCATGTGACAAGAAGATGATTGAACAATACTATATTAATAACAATGTATAAAAGTGCAAGCGAGAGGATGCTGAGTAATGTTTGACGTTGTGCAAGTCCAGCACGGATGAGTTTATGATGTATATGATTCTTATCAGGTCGAAAAAGAGGCTTATGGTGTAATAATCGTACGATAATAACCCTAAACACATCAAAAACAGGTACAATTAATAATGTTACTGAAAGAATAATTGAATCTTTCTGATAGGGCATAACATGTGGATTATACATACAGAATTTAACCATCAAAACACCTAGAATATATCCAAGTGTTAGACTACCAGAATCACCCATGAATATCTTTTGTCCTCGTTCCACTCTACCGAAAAGATTGTGATAAAGGAATGGAATAAGTACACCCATCAGTCCCGCAATTAAGATACAATAGATTCCTAGATTCTCACGAAGGAAAAGAAAGAAGAGTCCACATAATGCAATAAGAACCAAACTTGCCGATAGTCCATCAATACCATCAATAAGATTGATAGCGTTCATAACGAATACTAATACACCAATAGTCAGTAACATTCCTCCCCACATAGGTAGTTCATAGATACCTAAGAAACCATAGAGGTTATTAATGTATAGATAGGAAATAGGTAATAAGCACGCTGCAATTATTTGCATGAGCAGTTTCACTCTTGCACGAACACCAAATATATCATCGATAAGTCCTGTCAGATAAATAACAGTAATGCCTAAGCCAAAGAATACACTCCATGGGCTTATAGCAATCTTGTTCCCTTTGCTAGTATAAGACCATACGAGTAATGCAACAATAGAAGCAATAAACATACTAGGTAAAAACGATACCCCACCTAAACGCGGGATAGCATTCTTGTGTACCTTACGTGCGTTGGGAGTGTCATACAAATGCTTTTTCTTGCAAAAAGATAGTATTTGTGGAATCATAAAGAATCCACAGATAGCACTCATGGTAAAGGCAAAAAGGCTGATTAAAGTATATGTCGACATTTTATTTATATTCTTGTGCTTAATAGAACTCAATAATTGTAATAATATTGTATTTGGGTATTGAAAAGACTTAATAATTATCCTCTAATAATTGTTTTTACGAAATCTTCTTACCATGAATGGTTATTTGTTATTTTCTTTTTGTACATTTGTAGCTAAAGAGTACTAATGGAGTCGTCATAAGGCTTAGGCGGTGAATGGTTCTTTTAAGTATTTTTTGTAAAATACACCTTAGATATCAATGTGATGGAACGTATTGACATATCAGTTTTAATGGCCGTTTATAAGAAAGATAATCCTGCTTTCCTTCGTGAGAGTTTAGAGAGTATCTTTACGCAGACTGTGGAGGCTGGTGAGGTTGTTCTATTAGAGGATGGACCCTTGACAGAGGCGTTGTATGATGTTATAAAGTTATATCAGTCAAAATATCCGGCGTTAAGAGTGGTGGCGTATTCCGTGAATCGTGGGTTAGGAAAAACCTTAAATGATGGGTTACAGTTATGTAAATACGATATTGTAGCCCGTATGGATGCGGATGATATATGCAAGTCTAATAGATTTGAAACAGAGTATAAGTGGCTTAAGACACATGAAGACTATGACGTGATAGGCTCTTGGGTTGATGAGTTTACCAAGGATAAGACGCAAGTCAGGTCGATAAGGAAAGTGCCTGAACAGTACGAAGATATAAAGAAGTATGCTCGTTATAGATGTCCTGTTAATCATCCGACAGTGATGTATAGGAAGGCTGCAGTGCAGGCAGTAGGAGGCTATCTCACAGAGTATTTCCCTGAAGATTATTTTCTTTGGTTGCGAATGTTAAAGAACGGCTGTAAGTTTCATAATATTCAGCAGTCTTTGTTGTGGTTCCGATATTCAGAAGAGACCGTGGCAAAGCGTGGTGGCTGGTCTTATGCTTGTGATGAGGTACGCATATTGGTAAGAATGCTGAAGATGGGGTACATCCCCTTTCATATATTCTGCCAAAGTGTTGTTATCCGATTTACCACTCGCATAATGCCTTTACCTATCCGTCAGCGCCTATATAATCTGATAAGAAAGACATAAGACAGCCTTATTGAGTAAACAAGGAGGGCATCAATGGTATCCACAAAGAGTTAGCACAATAAAACAGCTAACAATGCGTTACTATTTAGATGTTACAGTTAATGGTTAAAGATAAATACAGAATAAATTATAGATTCAATGGAAGACAATAAGAAGGAGAGTGTTGCAGTCAGTTCCTTTCTCAAGAAGCTCAAGCATGATTGGCTACGTTATCTAATCGTGTTTGTCGTTGCTTTGATAGGTTCTATCTTAGTGATTCTACCTGTCCCACGCTATTATAAGTGTGACATATCACTTGCTCCGGAGATGGATAATACTGAGAACGGGGGGAAACTAAGCTCTATTGCCTCTTCCTTTGGCGTAGATCTTGGTGATGTAGCATCTGGTAATGCCTTGCAACCCAGTCTTTATCCAGACTTGATGAAGTCGAATGAGTTTATAAAGAGTCTGCTACAGATTCCTGTAGAGACAAAAGATGGGTCGGTGAAGGCAAGTTACTATGATTATCTTTACAGTCATCAGAAAGACTCACCATACGGTAAGGCAATCGGATGGATAGCGAAGACGTTTGGTGATAGCGATAGTCTTACCACTGCAACAGAGCCTGTTAACCCCTTTATGCTCAATAAGAAGCAAGACGAAATATTCTCAAAGATAAAGGGAAACATAGCATGTGACATTGATATCAAGACTGGTCTGATAACGATTTCGGTGGAAGATCAAGACCCATTGATTAGTGCAACGATAGCTGATTCGGTACGAGCTAAACTGCAGGACTTCATCACCAACTATAAAACCAACAAGATGAAGAATGACGTGAAGTACTATACAAAGTTGGTAGCAGAGGCAAAGAAGAAATATGAAGACGCACGTCAGAAGTATGCTTCCTTCTCTGATGCCAATCAAGATGTTATCTTGCAAGAGCTTCAGTCACAGCGTGATGACTTAGAGAATGATATGCAGTTGAAGTTTAATGCATATAGTGCGCTGAGCACACAACTACAGAATGCACAGGCAAAGTTACAGGAGCATACCCCTTCCTTTACCATTGTTCAGAGCGCATCAGTGCCTGTTAAGCCTGCAGGACCTAAGCGAATGGCCTTTGTCTTCATTGTTGTTTTCCTCAGTATGATGGTTACTTTCGTTGTATGTAACTTCTCATTGTTGTTTGGTGGAGCAAAGGGCGAATAGTTGATGATAACAGTTAAGGATATAATAGCGCGTATCAACTCGTCTTCTATATCACGAAGAATGGGGAAGGGACTGGTATGGTCGTTTACAGGGACGGCTTTAGCGAAGTTCCTTACCTTAATCGTTGGCATCATCTGTGCCCATATCTTGCAGAAAGAGGCATACGGAGAGTTCTCTATGGTACGCTCCACTATTAATATGTTCATCGTCCTTGGCTCTGCAGGCTTAGGTGTTACGTCGACTAAGTATATAGCAGAATATAGGGAGAATCAGGCTGATAAGATTCCAGCTGTCTATGCTGCAACAAACTGCTTTGGCCTTTTAATGGCTATTATCACGGCAATCCTGATACTGTTAGGTGCACCGTTCATTGCGAATAATATCCTTCACCATGCAAGTATTGTGCTACCTGTAAGGGTAGGAGCGGTGTTGTTGTTCTTTTCTATCATCAATGGCGTACAGAACGGGGCCTTGATGGGCTTCGAGAACTTTAAGGCTATTGCTATTAACACACTGTTGGGTAGTATCTTGGAGTCGGTCTTGACCATCCTCGGCGCTTATTATTTTGGGGTAAATGGAGCTGTACTTGGTTTCGGGATGGGTTTCATCTTGATTTTTGTTATGAACCATCTCTCCATTAATAAGAACTTCTCTGCTATACAGATAAAGAAGTTAAGCATAAAGAACCTTCGTCTGAAGGATTTCTCTATCTTGTACACTTACAGTCTGCCAGCGGCACTCTCTTCCCTGCTTATTGCTCCTTCCTTCTGGTTGATACGTTCTATACTTGTTAGGACAGACGGCTTCAGAGAGCTTGCAGTGTTTGAAGCAGCCGACCAATGGAAGGTTATTATCTTGTTCATCCCCACCGCCTTCAGTCAAATAGTTCTTCCTATCCTGTCCAGTCTACATAAGGAAAAGACCTCTTTTGTGTCTACTTTGAAGTATAATATGCTGATAGTAGGAGTTACGGCATTGTTATTGGCAATAGGCGTAATGCTATTCGGTGGTTTTATCATGCGTCTGTATGGTACGACCTATAACAATTCAGCCCCCTTACAGATACTGGCTATCTCAACAATCTTCTCTGCTTTAGCTAACGTTCTTGAGATGGCTGTGTATAGCTTGGGCAAGATGTGGCAATGTTTTGGTATCAATGTCGTGTGGGCAATATTGTTGATAGGATGCACCTACATCCTTTGTCAGAGAGGTAGTGGGGCTAATGGGCTGTCTATGGCAGTATTAGTTTCCTATATCGTGTCCTTCTTCATGTTCTTAGTTTACACATTCTTTGTTGTTAGGAAGGAGGTTAAGTGATGTCAGAGAAAGTACGTTATACGTTGTTTGCACTCTTTCTTTTCCTTACACAGATACTGGGTACGGGTATTGTTCCTATGGGGTTATTTGCCCTTTCGTTGTTAATGATACTCTCGCCCACCACCTTCTTAAGAAATCTAAGGTACACTCCAATTTTCTTTCTGTTTATTTGTCTATCCTTGGGAGTCGGGATCTATTTCGCATTATGCAATGGTCTGAAGTCTTGGAATATAGCTTATTGGGGACAGTTCTATTTCCTTTGCATCCTTCTCATGGGTGTTAAAGATAAGAAATCGTGCTTGGAAGCGTTACGCATCTTCGTCTTTATCATCTTTATCCTTGACTTTGGCACTAATCTCTTATTCCTTGTAGGAGTGAATGTACCATGGACTGAACTGCCACCAGTGCGCCCTGGCGAGGCACTTGCACGTTTCCCAGGTTTTAAGGGAAATGCTTTATATTCGGGAAGTGTCACCTTCGTTAGTGCTTGTTATATGCTTAATCAGAAGAAGGTGAATAAGCTTGTCTTCTACATAGGACTTGCGTCGATGGTAGGCAACCTTATCTTATCTGGTTCTTATCGCTATCTTATCATCGGAGCGGTTGTTGCAACGATGTATTACCTACGTTTGTATAGAAGTAAGATAATGATGGTCGGGATGTATGTGTCAAGTATTATCGTTGTGTTTATGGCAACACTTGTCACGATGTTCTCTAATCTAAGTAACTTCTATCGGGCGTTTATTTGGTTCCATTTCATAAAGGAGATAGGCAAAGACCCATGGATAGGCCATGGCTTCTTCAATATCCATTTGGATGAAAACCAAGACTTTAGTACACCTTCTCATTTGATAGCTAATGGCGTGACCGAGTCATGTATCCTAACTATTGGCTATAGCTTTGGTGTCATAGTCTTGTTATTTTTCCTCGTAAGTATTGTCAAGACATTATTAAGATATAAGGCATACCGACGTTATTCAGTAGAGTTAGGATTGTTTATCGGTCTAACCTTGGACCTTTTCTGGGGTGGAAGTTTCGATAACACCTATACCTTTGCGTTATTGTTATTGAGTTGGTATCTGATTAATGAGACCGCTTGTAAAAGAGAACTGAATGAAGACATTCACGATAATAATACCGACGTATAATAATCTCGACCTTTTCAAGAGTGCGTATAGTTCTGTTTGTAAGCAGGACTTCAAGGACTATGAGATTGTAGTAGTAGATGATTCCGAAGATTCATCTATATCGGATTATGTGTCAATGGTCAATGATTCATCTCTTGTTTATCGGCATCATGTGCCCTCAGCAGGTGCTGTTAATAATTGGAATAGTGGCTTACAGTTAGCAAGTGGTAAGTATGTTATTGTGTTACATCACGATGAGGCTTTCGAAGAGGATGGTTATCTGATTTCATTAAATGAGCAATTCCAAAGGGGATACGACGTAGTTGTGACTCGTGTAAAAGTCTTCAATGGTGGAGAACTTAAGCCTAATGTATTCTCAGGAGCTGTGATAAGGCTCTTCACGGGCTTTCCTTCGCTCCTTTTCCTTTGTAATGTCATTGGTCCTTGCTCTTGTGTCGCTTTTAGACGAGAGCATCTAACCTACTTTGATAGCCGACTCCGCTGGCTTGTTGATGTTGATTGGTATTATCGTCTACTAAAGGGAAGGCGTAGAACGTTCGTAGATAGTCTTCATGTTGACTCTTTTAATGATCATGACGATAAGATAACTAACCGGATAGATATCAAGCAAACCGAGGTAGAAGATATCTCTGTTCTTAGTTCAAAGTATAAGTATCGCCTACTGCTAAGATGTTGCTTGTGGGTCAATAAGTTCGTTATGCACTCTAATCTGAAATGTATAATAAAGAGAGTAATCCGCAAATGAAGATAGTAAAGATATTAGGTGGCTTAGGCAATCAGATGTTTCAGTATGCTCTATACCTCTCCCTGCAAGAGTCATTCCCAAAGGAGCGTGTGACGCTCGACCTTTCTTGCTTCAATGGCTATCACCTACATAATGGTTTCGAACTGGAGCGTATCTTCTCATTGACCGCACAGAAGGCATCTGCGGCAGCTATCATGCGCATTGCCTATTACTACCCCAACTATCTTTTATGGCGTATTGGCAAACGACTTCTACCTCGTCGTAAGACAATGTGCTTGGAGAGTTCCACCTTTCGCTATGATGAGTCGGTGTTGACAAGAGAAGGAAACAGATACTTCGATGGCTATTGGCAGGATGAAAGATACTTTATTGCGTGTCGGGAGAAGGTCTTGAAAGCCTTTACTTTCCCAGCATTTAAGCGCACAGAGAACCTATCTTTGTTAAGGAAATTAGATAAGAACAGCGTTGCAATACACGTGAGGCGAGGCGATTATATAGGTAATCAACTTTATCAAGGCATCTGCGATCTCGACTATTATCGGGCTTCGATTGAGAAGATAAGTACGTATGTTACGCCCTCCGTGTTTTGTATTTTTAGTAATGATATAGCATGGTGTCAGACGCATCTTCAGCCTTATCTGAAGGCTCCTGTAATCTATGTGACATGGAATACAGGTGTTGAGAGCTACCGAGATATGCAGTTGATGTCGTGTTGTGCACATAATATCATCGCAAATTCTTCCTTTTCGTGGTGGGGTGCGTGGCTCAATCAGAATAACGAAAAGGTTGTCATTGCTCCTAAGCGGTGGTTGAATATGGACGACTGCCAGTTCCCTTTGCCAGCGTCTTGGGTCAAGATATAAAAGGGACTGAAATCAAGTGAGGATTTTATTCCCCTTTTATTTTATATGTGAGAACTTAATCTACAGGTCTATCAGCAATCATCATATTGCGTAAAATGGTGCGTTTACATCGGTGTCTTTTCTTGTGTGCATATTCTATGCTCCTTGTTCCGCCACTGGAAAGCTAATGTTCCCACGCAGGAACATTGATGTTCCGCCGTTGGAACGTTGATGTTCCCGTGCTGGAACATTGATGTTCCACCGCAGGGAACAACCTCTCCTAATGCTATCCGTTGTCATCCTACCTATTATGTCCCGACACAGAACAATACGAAACACATTATTGTCTTATAATTCATAGCAAAACGGTAGACCTATATACCTTTATATAAGTCTACCGTTTTATGTTGAAACGATATGGCATCAATAGCTGCCATAACATCTAATCTCTTATTTTAGCAAATTAGCTATCGTAGCAATGACAGCTGCGATACTAGCTGCACTGGAGCCAATGCTGAGCGTTTCAGCAAGCCCCATACGGCTTTGTATCTTCGTAGGGACAATGATTTCGCAACCAGGACGTACCTTTGCATTGTGACCTACCTTTGCTAACATTCCGTTCATGTATAGGATGTAGGTATTGCTCTTCTTCGCATCATTGGCAAAGCCACCTGCTTGGTCGATATAGTAAGCAACACTCTTACCTTCTACGTAACCAACAGAATTTGGAAACATAACAGCGCCATTAATCTTGACGGTACCATTATATTGTGGAACTATGAGTCTGTCACCTTCTCTCAATACAAGGTCAGCATCACTACCAGGATGGGCAATCGCCTTATCAAGTTCTATACCAACAGGATACATATCAGGTACTTGGAACTTCTCTTCAGCTTTCTTGCTATTTTCTTGTGCTGCTTGCAATACGGCAGCATCCTTTGTCCTAATAGCTAATTGCATTATATTCTTGCTTTGTTGTTCCATTTGAGTTCTGAAAGCAGCCTCCATACGAACACGCTCACTAGGTGTTGGGCGACGCTCTAGACGTGCTCCCTTTATATACGCAAGGTCAGTTCCTCCGCCAGCAGCTTTGAATATATCACTCAAACGCATCTTACGTGAAGTGAGGGTATAGTTCCCTGCAAAGACGACCTCCCCTTCCACAGACACATTCTGCTGTGTTGATGTGCCAGGACTCTTACGCACGTAAACTTCATCGTATGGTTCTAATACAAATCCTGGTGCACCATCTATGACAAAGCCATCGCGGAGAGAGAACGAATAAGTACGTGCTATAATAGAATCAGGCTCAAGTGCTTGTGGGTTGGTGATACGTCGTGACACATCTACCCTTACGGTTGAGGCGGTCTGCTTCAATCCACCAGCTTGCAAGATGAAGTCTTCTAAAGATTCATTGTCAGCGTATGTATATATTCCAGGATAGAGCACCTCTCCATGAATTGTGATTGTTCGCTGTTCTTGCGCTTCTGTCTTGGTTGGAATGAAGAGCACATCCTCATTCTGAAGAGGGACATCGGCTACGCGACCAGTAAGGATACCATCAATATCTACAGATATTACCTCCAATGTACGATCGGCCTTCTTCCTATGTAATACAGCATGCGGAGCAAATGCAACTTCAGTTAATCCGTCGGCAGCTTCTACCAGTTCACGCACACTATTAATACGTCCACCAACCTCATACATACCTGGACGGAACACAGCCCCCTTGATTTCAACCATATTCTCATAACGAGGTATCACTGAATCAACGCTAACGGAATCCTCATCAGCCACCCGGAAGTTACGCATATCAAACTCGTTTACATTAAAGATAGAGTATTGACGACCCGTCTTTCTGCGTACACGGACAGAACGGGTATAGGCATCGCCAGCGAATCCACCGGCATAACTAATCAAGGTTCCCAGGCTCTCGCCACGTTTCATCTCATAGAACATAGGGCGTTTGACCTTACCACTCACTTGTGCGAGCATCTCGTAAGGACCAACGACAATGACATCATTATCTGCCAAGCGTACGTTGCCACTCAAATGACCCCGACGAAGGAAGTCGTAGACATCGACGGTGCTGATGAGCGTACCCCCACGATATACCTTTATATTACGTAATGTTCCCAGGTCTCCAATACCTCCAGCCATATAAAGGGCATTGAATACGGTTGCAAAGGCTGATAGTGTATAAGTTCCGGGGGTCTTAACTTCACCAACTACATTCACCATGATTGTATGAGTCTGTCCCACCGAAAGGCGGATACTAGAACTGCTGTATCTCTTTCCTAGTTTCTGCTTGATACGATTATTTGCCTGTGCGACAGTCAAGCCACTCACTTGAATAGGACCAAAACCATCTAGGGTAATGATTCCATCAGGGGCAACTGTTGTTTGATATGACTTCTGTGAAGCACCATAAACATCAATGAATACAGCATCACCGGGACCTAAACGATAGTTACGAGGTAATGCCATGTTCATATTCGGCTCGAATGATAGACTCTTATTATTAAAGATATCGCGTCCCCAGACTTTCTTGCGATTACGGCTTAACTGCTTTAAAAGATTCTCATACAATACAGCAGTGTCCTGTGGCATCCAATCATTCATCTCCGATTGCATCTTCAGATAGTCGCCATCATTCTCATCGTATGTATGTTCCCACGTTTGATTATTTGATATCCGACCATCAGAGTATCGGTTCATCTCCTGCTCACTATTATTGTAGTCGTCGAGTGTATTCTCTGCAACCTGACGCTTGTTCTGCCCTGGACGCTTCTGTCCGTTGTTACTACGACTACGGTCTCCAGTGCTACTTTCAGATACAGCACCAAACGCAGCATTACCTTTTTGCATCTTCTCATAGGTTGCTCTTACACGCCTAATCTGAGAGATGTCGACGCCACTCTGCATCAGCTTGGTCACAATCTGAGCCTGTGAAGTACCACGTTTGTGCTCTTTCTGAACGAATTCCATCACTTGCGTATCGGTCATAGATGATTGCGCAAAGCCAGCTAAAGAGCATGCTAAGAGTAATACGAATAGAATATATTTCTTCATTTCCATTGTTAGAATTTCTTGCCTGTGATAATATTAAGGATAGTTTTAACAACTATGATAAAGTCTACCCATAGCGAACGATGTTGTAGATAACGAATGTCCATCTCCATACGTCGTAGCATTTTCTCCATAGTGTCAGTATATCCATTATAGAGTGTAGCCTCAGATGTAAGTCCTGGTCTCATCTGATAAATTAGGTTATAGCGGTCTGTATGTTTCTGTATCTTGTCTATAAAGTACTGACGTTCTGGTCTCGGACCAACAAACGACATATCTCCACAAAGTACATTCCATAATTGAGGTAACTCATCTAAATGATGATCTCGTAGGAACAATTCTAATCGAGTAGAATTTGTTCTATCACTATTTGCAACAAGCTGAGGTCCCTCTTCCTCCACAATACTACTCATTGTTCGGAACTTATAGATTGTGAAAGGTTTCCCTTTATATCCGATACGAACTTGTTTAAAGAACACAGAACCATTGTTTTGATATGTTAGTAAGAGAATAATAATGATGAATAATGGAGAACAAATAATGAAACCAATGAGCGATGATATAATATCAAAGGCTCGTTTGAGGCTACGTTGTAGCCTCCCCATGGCATCAATATTAGTTGATATGTCCATTTCTTCTTGTGTTAGTCTCGTTTGTATAGTATAACTCAACTTGGTTTTATTTATTATAGTGTTGTCTTTGTTATTTCTTTGCAAAGGTACTTTTTTTTATTTATTTATTAGTTAGAAAAGTGTATCTTTCTATAGTTCTCTGTATCTTTGTGCGTGAATCAGGGTGTGTAATGCGTAAAATTATTCATATAGACATGGATGCCTTCTTTGCTTCTGTAGAACAAAGAGATAATCCAGAACTGCGTGGCAAGCCAATAGCTGTTGGTTATGATGGACCACGAGGAGTGGTATCTACGGCTAGTTATGAAGCCCGCCCTTATGGTGTTCACTCAGCTATGTCCATTGTACAAGCTAAGCGTCGTTGTCCAGACTTGATAATTGTTCCCTGTCATTTCGATAGATACAAGGAAGTTTCTAGGCAGATTCATCAAATCTTTCATGAGTATACAGATCTTGTTGAACCTATCTCTTTAGATGAGGCTTTCCTCGATGTGACAGAGAACAAGAAAGGTATTTCGATGGCTATAGACATTGCCAAAGAGATAAAACAGAAGATTCTTGAAAGGACTTCGTTAACAGCCTCAGCTGGAGTTAGCTATAATAAACTATTAGCAAAGATTGCTTCAGATATGCGCAAACCCGATGGCATTTATATTGTTCATCCTGATCGTGCAATGGATTTCATCGGCAGTCTTCCTATTGAAAAGTTATGGGGTGTTGGACCTAGAACTGCTGCCAAGATGCATGAAATGGGGGTTTTTACAGGTGAACAATTACGTAATATATCTTACAATCATATGACCCAGGTTTTTGGAAAGATGGGGAAGATATATTATAATTTCTCTCGTGGCATTGATGAACGACCTGTAATCGTAAGTAGAGAACGTAAGTCAGTTGGCTGTGAACGTACTTTTCGTGAAGACTTACATATTGAGTCAAAGATTATAATAGAACTTTACCATCTCACCTTAGAACTTGTTGAACGATTGACAAGAAACCAATTTGAAGGAAGAACACTCACTCTAAAGTTGAAATGGGATGCAACGACGCAGATAACACGTAGCTTAACACAAGGAAAAATCCTACGAACAAAGCATGAGATACTCCCACTTGCAAAATTATTGCTCAGCGAAACAGACTATAAAAAGCATTCTATCCGTTTAATGGGGTTATCGGTCTCTTCTTCAACAACCGATGGATTTGAGGAGGGGAATACGCCTATCTGGGTGGAAGGAGACTTACCTTTCGAGAAGTAAGACGTTTCTTATCACATCTTTTCTAACCTCATTCATTCTTCTAAAAGTCCTAGTTTGTTTCTCATATTCATTTGCTGTCATATTAAATACCTGGTATAATGTGTTGCTTATTAGTGTATTATTTTTCGAAGAGGACTGATTGAAGTAATAGTAGAACTAAATAATCTCTTTTCCAAATGTAGCTTTCCAACCATTCAATCCTATTACTTTCATACTTGTGGTGACTATTACTACTTTAACGTTTGGAGCTTCTTTATATGGGTACAGACACCTAAGTACAATAACAGAAACGGCAAGTTTATGTACTGCTTGCGAATGAGTAATATATAGATAAGGCATGTTTCGTATAGAAAATAGATTATTTTTATCTTCATAATAAATTAAACTTCAAGTAAAAATAAACTATTTTCTTATAAATGGTAGTCTTATTTATTGGATAAATAATGCCTTACAGCCTTTGAATTAAGACTATATTACGCCATAGATGTGGCTTGGGTAAAAAGAAAAATATATTACATACAGACTGAAATATATTTTCCTTCATAATTCAAGTATACGAATTTCAGCATTACCCATTGGTAATATCTCATTCATGGGTTTATCAAAATAGACACTCTGAATAGCTTTGTTAATAATACCATGCCCCACAGCAAGTACCTTCTGATTGGGATATTCTGCACGTAACCACGCTATAAACTCTGCCGCCCTAGCCTTTATTGCATCAATACTCTCAATATCTTTAGGCCATAATGTCGGATTCTTCAGATTGGATAAGTCGGGTATATACTTACCAGTGAAGGCTCCCCAGTCACGCTCACGTAATAATGGAGTTGTACAAACAGACTTATCATGGGGGGCAGCAATAATCTCACAAGTATGAATACTACGTCTCAGATCACTTGACACGAAAGCATCTATTGGTTCATTCTTGAGCTGTTCCGCAACCTCTTGAGCCTGTTTAATACCCTTCTCATTCAGTTCTCCCTGTGTTTGTCCTTGCATGATGTGACGCGCATTGTCAATAGTTTCACCATGACGGACTAAATATAATAATGTCATTTATTTATTTCTTTTTCATGCAAAAGTAACAAATAGTTTACGAGTAAAGCCTTGGAATAGAGATTATTTTGTATTTTTGTAGCCATGAAAGTACTACAAATATCAGCTATAAGAGCAATTCTTATGGCAGTGACAGGATTCCTTTTGGTGAAGTATAACCAAGGAGCAATGACATGGTTAACCATTACCATCGGCCTACTCTTCTTCCTTTCGGGAGCGGGTTCATGTATCATCTATTATGTAGAAAAGGAACGTATTGCCAAAAGAAAGGCAAAAGCAGAGAAAGAAGAAGCCGACGCCTTGCAGTCGCCTTCATTCCCTCTTGCAGGAGTAGGAAGCGTTGTTTTAGGTATTATCCTAGCCGTTATGCCCGAGACATTCGTTATTGGTATGGTCTATATCCTTGCTGCTTTGCTCATTCTCGGTGCTATAAACTTGTTCATAACACTTGCCCGTTCAAAACAGTATGCACATGTTCCTATCTATCTCTGGCTTCTCCCTACCCTCATCTTGATTGTCGCTATCTTCTCAATACACAAACCAATAGAGGCTGCGGCACTACCATTAAAAGTGATAGGATGGGCTTTCATGTGTTATGGAGTTATCGAATTGCTCTTCTCTATACGTAATTATTATATTCGAAAAGCATTTGAGAAGGCTGAAGAGAGTAAGATTGTTGAAGGCTTCAAACTCGCTAATGAGAATATTGAAGACGCTGAAATCATAGAAGAAGAGAAGCCTACAACATAACAAACAAACAGCAGCTAACCCGAAAATACAGGTTAGCTGCTTACTGATTATTAACTTTCATCAGTGATTATGAGCACTGATACTCAAGTGAAGAACACTCTATAAGAATCTAATCTCACCAAAGAAGTCGGGTCGATGGAAGTCAGGTGCTGGCAAGTCTATCGGATTCCACGACAAGAAATGAGGCTTTGTTGTCTTATCACCACACTTGTAGAAATTAGCACGCATTACCAGATTAGAGAGATCCTTTAAGTTATGACGGAAGAAAGAAACTATTGGGACTACCAAAGCAAGTTCCCATTTCTGCTTGTTCTCTTTCATTTCAAAGGGTTCACGACCTAGTGATGACCAACGCTCAATGGCATTTAATACATCTGATGGGGCTTTCAATCTGTCCTCACGACCTTTTCCATTACATAGTAGGACTGTACCAATACAATTGGTTTCAAGGTTATAATAGCCTCCTTCTACATCTGGACTGACAAAGAACTCACAGCAGGAGTCTTCCCAAACAGGACCTAAGTCGGTTCCAGAGACAGCTCTCACACAATCTTCCTCCACACGATAATGGAGCAAGACAGCATCTCCCTTATGTGCAATCGCAAACTCTACTTGTGGGCAATAAGGGTAATCAGCAGCCCAATCAACCGTATCTATTTTCTGATAAGTAACCTTTTCTGCTCTAAAAAGAGCTGGGATATCAGCAGCATTAACCTGCTGACAATCTATTCTTCGTACTTCTAATTGTTTCATTGTCTTAATGTTTTCTGAACAAAGTCAGCCATCATCTGATCATGTTTACGCACATCACGATAGAGCAAGAGCTGGTTGCGTGAGCGAACAAGGTTATGCTCCGCATACTTAGTCTTAAAGTAAACATCCCCATTAAGGTAATCGGCGAGGAAACGGGAACACTGCATAAAGGGGAAGAGGGCTACTGCAAAAGGTAAATGACTCGTTTCTACTTCCGTTAAGAAGCTACCCGCACTACTGAGATATCCCTCTGTGAAGGATTTAAAGATGTCCTCTTTGAATCCAACAGCCTGATAATTGTCACTATCTTCAGCTACATTATTAGCACCAGTACGTAAGAAGTCACCATAATCAGAGAATACAAAGCTAGGCATAACAGTGTCAAGATCTATCACGCAAAGTACCTTTCCTGATTCATCGAAGAGCATGTTATTAACCTTTGTATCGCAGTGACAAGTGCGCTTAGGCAATACGCCCTCACGATAGAGGCGTTCAGCAAGGCACATCTCATCCGCATGACGATATAACTCATCTATAATATCCTGCACACTAGATGCTCTTCCCTTAACATCAGCACTTATTGCTGCTTGTAACTGACGCATACGAAGCTCCATATTATGGAAGTCTGGTATCACCTCACCGAGCGGTTCTTTCAAGTCGACTAACATCTTCTCGAAATTACCAAAGGTTTCTCCACAACAGAAAGCACTATCAGGATTCACCTCTTCCTTAGTAACAGAATCAGGAATAAAGACGCTCATTCGCCAATAACGACCATACATATCTTGATAATAAGTGCGCCCATCTGTAGTCTTAACGAATTGTAAGCACTTGCGTTCAATATCCTTCTCTCCCTGCTCAACTAGCTTCTCTCGAATGTGATTAGTAACCAATTCGATATTGTGTTGCAGGAGTTCAACATCGGTAAAGATAGCATCATTAATGCGTTGCAGTATGTAATCAGGAGTATCTTTCCCTATTGTTGACACTCGCAGCGTCTCATTGATTAGCCCGTTACCAATAGGGCTTACACTTTCTACAATGCCGTTTATACGGAACTGAGAAACCACGTTATTAAAATCAGTCATAGCTTGCTTAAGTAATTAAAGGTCGATACCCATGACTCGCCAAAGGCTTTCAATGACATAGAGTCATGAGTATCGGATAGATTATTTTACTAGAGTTTGATCATTGCCTAAGGGCGATCTGATGGCTTAACACCGAATTGTGAAGGCTTATTCCCCATAACAAATTCGAGTGTTCCACCACGTACAATATCCTTGAAGTCAATGTAAGAACGAGTATAAGGCTTGCCATTCAACTTCGCACTTTGTATATACTTATTCTCGGAACTATTGTTATGCGCAACTACACGGAAGGTCTTTCCATTACCAACATTCAATGTTGCTTCTTCGAAGAGTGGCGATCCAAAGACATAACGACCACCAGCTGGATCAACCTGATAGAAGCCTACCGAAGACAGGATATACCATGCTGACATCTGTCCAACATCCTCATTTCCACTCAAACCATCAAAGTCATCATGATACAAGTTAGCCAATACATAGCGTATCTTGTCAGCCCCTTTCCAAGGTTGACCAACATAGTTATACATATAGAGAATGTGGTGACTTGGCTCGTTACCATGCGCATATTGACCAATTAAGCCAGTAATGTCTGGTGAGGCTTCAGCGCCCATATCACCATTGACAATGAACAGGGAATCGAGCTTAGAGACGAATGGTTTCTCGCCACCAAAGGCAGCTACAAGCCCGTGAACATCATGTGGAACTAACCAAACATACTGCCAAGCATTACCCTCAGTATAGTCATCCTGACGATGAACAGTGCTGAATGGATCGAATGGCTCACGGAACTTATGGTCGGAAGTAACGCCTCTCATGAACTTTGTTTGCTTATCGAAATAGAAGTCACGATACGACTGGCTACGCTTGTAGAAGTACTTGTAATCCTCTGTCTTACCCAACTGCTTGGCAAGTTTGGCAATACAAGCATCAGCGAGCGCATACTCTAATCCCTTAGCAACCGTCTCCTTCTCTGGGTCGAGATCACAAGGAATATAGCCGTACTTCTTCAATAGTCCCATACCTCTTTCATCTCTCATTGCAGAGGCTTTAACCGCTTCGAAGACAGCCTTCTTATCCACATTAAATCCTTTCAGAGCAATGTCAACAAGTACAGGAATGCCAGGATTACCCACCATACAATCAGTCTCATTACCCATCAAGTGCCAAACAGGGAGCTTACCTTGCTGCTTGAAGATATGTAGCATTGTCTCTGCAAGATCACGTTGCATCTCTGGTTGAATAAGCGTCATCAAGGGGAAGGCTGCACGATAAGTGTCCCAGAGAGAGAAGGTGGTGTAATCAGTGAAGTCGCCCTTATGCGTCTTACCATCTGCCCCACGATACTCGCCATTTACATCACTAAACACTGAAGGGGCTATCATCGTATGATAAAGTGCCGTATAGAATATACGTTTCGCACGCTCGTCCTGTGTCTTAATTGCAATCTTACTTAGCTCACGATTCCAATCGGCATTCGCTTTAGCCACAACACTTGCAAAGTTCCAACCAGGAAGCTCCTGTTGCAGATTCTCTCGAGCGTTCTCTACACTAACAGCAGATATACCCACCTTCACTAAAAGCGGCTGATTGGTTGAGGCAACCGAGAATATTCCTATTGTATCACGCTCATTCTCTTCAAGTTTAACAGGCTCGGAGAACTCCGCAACGAAGTAAACTCGCTGGTCTTTAGCCCATCCTTCAGACATGCGGAATCCTGTGATGGTCTTATCTGACTCCTGCTTGAACTTGCAAGAAGTCATCTTATCCCATCCAATCCCTTGTGCAAGATTCAAAGCTATATAACCTTTCGTAGCATCGGCTGGGAATGAGTAACGATGAAAGGCTACACGTTGGGTTGCGGTCAACTCTACCCTAATTCCAGAGGCTAACATCACCGAATAATAACCGGGACGTACATATTCTGCTCTATGCGAGAACTTCACTTCGCGCTGTGAAGGGTTGGTCATAGGTAATAGAGAAACATCACCCAAGTCGCCAATACCCGTACCACTAAGGTGCATCTGACCGAAGCCAATCACTGTTGAGTCGCTATAATGATAGCCTGAACACCAATCCCAACCCTGTTTCTTTTGCGTTGGACCTGCTTGGATATTACCAAATGGAACATTAGCACCTAGGAAGACATGACCATGACCACCTGTACCAATGAAAGGATTCACATACTGCGTGTAGTCTTGTGCACTAACAGAGAAGATCGTTGCTAGCGCTACAGCAGCAGTCAAAAAGATTTTCTTCATAAAGTTATAAATACTATTTATGACGACAGAATGACTCTACTCCGCATCGGGAGTTCTACTGTCTATGATTGAAAAGAATATTCACTTACAGAACGGAGTACATAGAGAAAGCCTTAACGGAATATCCTTTACGAATAAAAGAGAGGGTAATATTTCTGCTCACTAACTCACTGATAAAGTTTAAGTTATAATCCCGTTGGACTAATTAGGCTGGCTAGTACCACTGTTTTAAGTTATATTGATGAGACAAATTTAGCAACTATTAATGACATATCAAAACATTTCAATAACAAATGTCATTGCATAGTAGAAAAATGGACAAGCAAACGGGAGTGAAGAGGAGGAAATCGCTTTCATCGGTGGAAAGTCTTATACGCATTGCGCCGCACAAACGATAGGAAAGGGAGAAGCCATAGAGGGGATATAGCTCTGCCGACTCCTATCGTATCATGGAATATCATCAGCGTGGTACTAAAATGACTCGTATGTAATAACGAAATGACTCGTATGTGTCAGTGCCTGTTACTCGTATGTGTCAAAGGGGGTAACACATACGTGTCAATTTAGTAGGTCTAGCGTCAAGGAATTTGAGAACGCATGAAGGCTTGGCACTAGATTGTACCAAGCCTTCAGTTTCTTCTTATTCATACGTTCGCTGTGATAAGGCGAATCCGTCGACTTACTTCTTATTGATGATAATTTCATCAGTGAAGATCCACGCATCTGGCTCACGCGAGGTGGCTTTCAAACGCACATAACGCGCCCGTACCGAACCCTTCCAGCGATAGGGATAAACAAGGTAGTCGCTGTTTGTCTTAATACCGGGGAGCGTCTTATCTATTGTGGTAAACTTCTTTCCATCCTTTGAGACAAGTAGAGTTATGGTGTTAGGAACATAGATGACAGCCTCCAGCTGGTGCATGAAGTTGGCTTCCACATCCTTGATATCAGTTACCTTCCCCATGTCTACAATCACGTCAACGCCGGTGCTATCTATAAAGCCCTGCCATCTTCCCTCAAGGTAGCCCCAGTCGCCACACAATCCATTGGTCAGCGTACTATCGCCTTCTGCACGATATTTCTCAGCGTATCGACCGAGATAGGTCACGGGCTTACCCAAACCTTCATGCTGCACGATGGAACGGCTTTCAGGGCGTGCACCTTTCTCTTTTCGAATGTCGAAAGCATTATAGCCAGCACGTTTGAGCGCATCAGTTGCCGTAATTACTCGTTGACGGAAGTCGGCATAGCCTGTACGTTGCTTCGTCCATCCCGTCTCGGCTAATGCAAGCAATCGGGGATATATCATATACTCTAAATGGTCAGGCTTCTCTATGAATTCCGTCCATACACAACCCTGTACACCATCGATATATTTCTCCAAAGACGTACCCTTATAAGCCGCTGGGATAGGGTCATAGTTGTAAGTCTTCTCCAATCTCGTATAACCTCCTTGCGCCTTTGGTTCCGTCATTGGGTCGTCCTGATACATATTCAAATAGCAGAACTCTTGCGGTGCCATGACCACGTGATGCCCACTCTTAGCAGCGGTCAATCCTGCTTCTGTGCCACGCCATGACATGACAGCGGCATTGGGGGCTAAGGTGCCTTCCATGATTTCATCCCATCCGAGGAGTTTTCTGCCATTATCGTTAAGGAAGCGTTCAATGCGGTGAGTGAAATGACTCTGTAACTCGGCTACGTCCTTTAGATGATAGTCCTTCATCACACGCTGACAATCGGGGCAGGTCTTCCATGTGCGTCGTTCAGCCTCATCGCCTCCTATGTGAATATACTTTGAAGGGAAGAGTTGCATTACCTCTTTCAATACATTCTCCATGAAGGTATAGGTCTGTTCTTTCCCTACGCATAAATCTGACTGAGTATAGGGCTTACCCGTACATGACAACTCTGGGTAAGCATAGACAACCTCATCACTATGCCCAGGCATTTCAATCTCTGGTATGATGGTGATATGGCGTGCAGCGGCATAATCGACAATCTCTTTAATGTCGTCCTGCGTGTAATAGCCACCATGTATATTCATTCCCTTCCAACATACAAGGCGATCAGGATCAGGCGAATACTGGCGGTTCTTTCTGTTCCACCACTTCGTCCAGTCAGATTCTGTTCTATGGGCAGTCTCCTCTGTTAGGAGTGGATATTGCTTCACTTCCATGCGCCATCCGCCGCCGTCAGTGAGGTGCCAGTGGAATCTGTCGAGCTTGAAGTACGCCATAGCGTCCAGTTGCTTCTTGATTTCATCACTCCACCAGAAGTGTCTTGAGCAGTCTATCATCAGACCACGATAAGCGAAACGGGGTGTATCTGTTATCTTTACACAAGGAATCTGGCGGTCCTTCTCCAGCTGTCGCAGTGTTTGCAAACCATAGAAAAGTCCCATAGGAGTTCTCGCCTGTATGGTCATGGCTGTTGGGGTAACATTTAACTCATACCCTTGTAGACTTACGCTATCTGCTGCCATCGCCGCCTCCTGTTCCGTACCAGTACAGATGAGGCGCAAGGGTGCATCAGCAGAAGGCTTTTTTACGGATGAGAACGGGATATTCATTACATCTGAGGTGTACTGATTCAGTATCTTGAAGTCCTCTCCTTTAAGATTGGTCACGCCTTGTAGCCCCTTAGCCAATGTGAAAGTGCCTTGCTGACGAGTGATACTCTCGGGTTGAGGGATAATGCTCTGTGCACTGACAGGTTGTGTGATTGACGCTGATAACAGCAAGAATGCTGCGCCTATAAATACTTTTTTAATCATGAATATAGTGTCGTTGTGGTGGGATATACGATAGGAATTAGCCTCGAATGACCCACCTTATTTCTTTAAATAAAACTTTAATACTCCGCCCTTCAAGAGCTCTTCATTACTAATGCGATATTGGTTCCACGGCTTACCACCTAATTCCATCTTACTGATGATAACGTCATCGGGATTAGGGCGCACAGCCTCAATAACGAGCTTGTCCCTACCCCACTGCGCCTTATCCAGACGGATGGTTACCTTGTCAAAGACGGGGGATGTGAGGGTGTAATAGGGTTCACCAGGGCAATCTGGATAGAATCCTATCATATTGAAGACTGCCCAAGCTGACATGGTTCCCGTATCATCATTACCAGGAATGCCTTCTGGTGCATTCTTGAAATATTCCTTCAAGAGTCTGCGTGTCTGTACCTGTGTACGCCACTCGTCACCCTTGAAATATGAGAAGAGGTAAGGATAAGCAATATCGGGTTCATTGGCAGGGTCGTAATATCCCTTATCAAAGACGCTCTGTAACTTATCGACGAATGACTTCTGACCTCCCATCAGCTTTGCTAAGCCTTTCACGTCATGTGGCACATAGAACGAATAGTTCCAAGAGTTTCCCTCGTGGAAGCCAGGTGACGGCTCGAAGTTCTCGCCCTGCTTAGGGTCAAAGGGCTTATAGAAACTACCATCGGGCATGATGGGGCGGAATACGCCATACTCCTTGCTGTAATAATGGCGATAACCTAACGAGCGATCATAGAAGAGTTTGGCGTCAGCTTTCTTGCCTAAGGCAGCTGCTAAACGTGAGAGCGCATTATCTGCAATGTAATATTCCAGTGCGTGAGAGACTGAATTATCATATTTTTCGTGCAGGGCAACATAGCCTTTCTGCATGTACTCATCATTATCTGGGCGCAACGGATTATCGCTGCCTTTCGTTAGCGCAGACTTACGGAAAGCCTCGTATGCCTTATTGATGTCGTAACCACGCAAGCCTTTGAGCCACGAATCAGTGATAACGGGAATCGCTGGGTCGCCTTCCATGGTATAAGTCTCGCGACCAAAGAGTTCCCACTTCGGCATCCATCCATGTTCGTCATACATATCAATCATCGTACGAATCATATCACGCTGACGTTCTGGGTAAACCAACGTAAGCAACTGATGCACGTTGCGGTAAGTGTCCCAAAGTGAGAAGACGGTATAGCGGTTGCCCTCTTTTATGGTGCGAATATCGTTGCTCTCCATTGCTGGATATTGCCCATTGACGTCTTGTAGGATGTTAGGATGGATGAGGGTATGGTACAAGGCGGTATAGAAGATGGTGCGTTCCGTCTTCGTGCCTCCTTCAACGAGGATACGAGAAAGGTCATCATTCCACTGCTTGCGAGCGGCATTGTAGATGGCATCGAAGTTCTTTCCATGCTGTTCGGCATTGAGATTCTCTCGTGCATTTGCGATACTGACAAATGATACGCCCATCTGTACTTCTACTTGCTCGTTGGCGTCTGTATCGAAGTTCATCCATACTCCTATATCATCGCCCGATAATTCTTTCTGATACTTCTTATAGAGCTTATACTTGCCATTGTCTGCATCCCATTCCGCCTCAACGCCTGTCATAGCACGTTGTTTCTTCCAATAACCCGACTCTGAAGGCTTTTTGCTTATGCGCATAACGAAGTAGATTGGGAACACTGCCTGTGGGTTATAACAGAAGGTTCCTTGTAACTTCATGCCCTCAAACTCGGTATCGCTTACCTTCCGCACCATGGCTCCCGTCTCATTCGTGAGTCCTTCGCCTAAGTTCAACAAAATGTGGCTCTCGCCTTTGGGGAACGTAAAGCGGGCTATTGAGGTGCGCGGTGTTGCGGTGACTTCGGTCTTGATGTCGTATTTGGTAAGATGGTTCGAGTAATAACCCGGATGGGCTACTTCCTTATCGTAAGTGCTACCATAGTTCTTATAGTCTACATCTAACTTCCCCGTCGTTGGCATAAGCAATAACGAGCCCACTTCAGGACAACCTACGCCACTAAGGTTCACATGAGAGAAGCCTGTGAAATAGACATTATGATATTCATAAGGTGTTGACCACCATCTTGCATCCTTATCATACTTATTCAAGTCGGAACCCATCACATTGAAGGGAACGACTGACATCAAACCATTCGGGCATACAGCACCAGGGTTAGTCGTTCCAAAGTTGGATGTTCCAATGAATGGATTAACAAGATCAACGGGCTCTTCTCCTGTCTTATCTGCCGCTCTCAAGGATAGAAAAGATAAGGATATAAGGATTCCCAATAGGAGTTTAGGTCTCATAAAAAATATGCAGTTAATAGTTATTGCTGCCATGGTACATGAATGAAAAGGACTATGGCGAGCCTATAAGAAAATGACTACGCACATCTCTGACATTATATGATAATACACCGAAGATGTGCGTAGCTCTGTCTTACAAGTAGGTTGAAACTTATAAGATGCTATTGTTCTTTGTAAATTCAACTATCTCTTTGATATAGCCGAACGCCATACCAACGACGGTATCAGCTGCACCATAATATACAGCGACACGCTCGCCATCTTGCAAAGCAGCACATGGGAAGACTACATTTGGTACGTCGCCTTGCAATTCATACGTAGCTGCTGGAGCCAATAGATAGGGACGAGTACGATAGAGCACCTTCTCTGGATTATCCTTATCAAGGATAGCTGCACCCATTGAATAGCGGAAACCATTACAGGTATTGATTACGCCGTGATAGAACAAAAGCCAACCCTCATCGGTCAAGAAAGGAACAGAACCAGCACCAATCTTCGTACACTGCCATGCGCTCTCTGGGAATGGAGTCACCTTCATCACGCAACGATGTTCGCCCCAATACTTCATGTCAGGGCTGAAGCTGATATAAATATCCCCGAAAGGAGTATGACCATTGTCGCTTGGACGGCTCAACATCGCATACTTTCCATTAATCTTCTCTGGGAAGAGGACGCCATTACGATTGAATGGCAAGAAAGCATTCTCACACTGATAGAACTTCTTAAAGTCGAAGGTGTAAGCAATTCCGATCGTTGGTCCGTGATAGCCGTTGCACCAAGTAATCCAATAACGATCCTCAATCCATGTAACACGTGGGTCATACTTATATTCTGACTCAATCATCTCCGTGTTTCCTGCCTCAAACTTAATAGGCTCGTGATTGATATCCCAGTTGATACCGTCTTTACTGAAACCTGCGAAGATGTTCATCTGCACTGCCTTGTTATCGCAACGGAACACTCCAGCGTAGCCGTCTTCAAAAGGAACAACAGCACTATTGAAGATACTGTTTGATGTTGGAATATGATAGCGGTCAATGATTGGATTCTTTGAATAACGCCACATCACATCCTTGCATCCAACAGGACGCTCCTCCCAAGGTAATATATCCTTAATACTTTTCATTATAAATAGTTTTATGTTTTTAGCTTGTGAATACCACTCAATTTTCGCAAGCAAAGTTAACTTTTTACTTCTACATAGAATAAGAATTTATTATTCCTTAATTAGGAAAAACACTTATTAACGGGATATAAAGGCAGATCCGACCGCTTTAAAAACAAGTATATACGGGAGAAAGAGGAAAGCAATACGGGTAGAGAAGACGAGGAATACGGGCAGAAAGGAAAGGGAATACGGCAAGAATGATAATTTTATCCGTATCTTTTCTTGCTTTTATACGTATTTTGTTATACTTTTGTACGTATGTAATTTCATTATCAGCATAGTGAAAAAACAATTTCAGCGTAGTGAGAGTATAATTTCAGCATAGTGAAAATGTTTCATCAGCATTAAGAAAATATAATTTGATACGCACTAAATTATGATAGAATACAAGAATAACTATAATGGAATACGGGAATAATTATGACGGAATACGCTTCCGACGGCGAAAATATACGAGTCAAACAGCCAAAGAATATGCTTACAAATGGAAAAGAAAGCGTATCTGACGGCGAAAACGCACATAAGGGAAAGAATAGTAAACGAAATAATAAAAGGTTATGAGCATCAAATACAGACTACAAAAGAATTACGGAAAGCTGAAAGAGAAGGCTGAATTTCGGGCAATCATCATGGAGCGACAGACCATTGGATTGGAACGCATTGGGCAGAACATACAAGGTGCAATGTCTCTTACACGTGCGGATGTTTTCGCAACGGTTATGGCTCTGGGAGATGAAATAGCCTATCAACTATTGGATGGTAACGCTGTCCATCTGCCAGGTATCGGTTATTTCTCACTGGCTGTGAAAGGTGAGGTGTACGAGGATCCGCGCACACACAATCACCGATTGCGTAACCCGAAAGTGCGAACGATAAAGTTCCGGCCCGATCGTGAAATGGCGCATAAGCTCCTTTCTGCCAAATTCGAGAACGAAACTCATCATTACGGCAATGCCTCCATTCCTACAGCCGAAGACATCGAACAAGCACTCAAGGAACTTTTCGCTGCAAAGTCTGTCATTACCATTGCCGACTTCCGCCGCTATCTCAATCTTTCCGCTTCTACAGCTTATCGCATTGCGGAACGATTGGAAGCGGCAGGCAGAATCCATAATATTGGGACGCGCCGATTAAAGATATTTGAATTGGGGAGTGGACGAGTTAACGAGTAGACAAGTTGACGAGTTAATAGCATTTACAGCCTTTTCTTTGGTTGTTTGATAAGAATGTATTACTTTTGCACCGACTTCCAAAGTGGAAGTTAGGGGGTGCTTGCCTGTTTGGGCTTGCTGAGAATATACCCATTGACCTGATACGGGTAATGCCGTCGTAGGGAAAATTCCCCTTATTTATATTTTAATATCATTACTAAAAGGATATGAAAAGAATTATCCTATTCACTGCTGCATTAACATGTGTAGCAACTACAAAGGCACAAGAAGTAACTGACACACTCAAGCAACAGCACTTGGAAGAGGTAATAGTAGCTGGAGTTCGAGTACAAAAGAATGCTCCTTATGCAGTGGCTAACATCAAGAAATCAGAACTTGAGGCTTTCTCTAAAACGGGACGTGAATTACCTTTCTTATTAGCTCAAACACCGGGCGTGTTAGCTTGGGGTGAGAACGGATTAGGTACGGGTACGGCTGCTATGCGCATACGAGGCGCAGCAGGAAGTCGCATTAACATCACCTTAGACGGTGTGGCTTTAAACTCGCCGGAAGATCAGTCTGTGTTCTGGGCAAACATGAATTCGTATGCTTCTCTTATGGGAAGTGTACAGATACAGCGCGGTATCGGAACATCTACAAACGGCGATGGTGCCTTCGGTGGTTCGGTTTCTTTGGCTACGAGTTCACCCATGAGAACGCCGAGCGCAGAAGTCAGTGCATCATACGGTTCGTATAACACTTACAACGCTGGTTTGAAGTTCTCAACGGGTTTGCTCTTCAATCATCTTATCTTTGATGGGGCATATCACGAGACAGCGACCGATGGTTATGTCCACGGCACAAGCGGGCGGTCGGGTTCTTACTATGGCGGCTTGACTTGGTTAGGAGATAACTTCCGCATCAGCTACAAGAACATCGGAAACTTTGAGAAGACGGGACAGGCTTGGAATGGAGTTGTCGCTGGTAGCGGTGATCTTAGTTTGATGGATGGCACGTTCGGAGTACATACGGGTATTAAAACTTACAAGGATCTTTACGATAGAGGATTAGGCAAATTCAATTCCCTATACGAGTATTTGCAGACAGACAATAATGGTGCTTTCGTCAAAGATGCTGCGGGGAATTATCAAACGGAACGATTTAAGATGCGCGATGGTTCGTTTTGGAAGAAGACTACCGATAACTTCTATCAGAATCACAACATCCTTTCTTTCCTCATTCATCCTGCACAGCATTGGAGCCATAACATAACCTTACATTATACTTATGGTTATGGTTATTACAGCGAGTTCAAACGAAAAGCAAAGTTGGCTAAGTTTGGTTTGCAATTCACCGATAATACTGGCACGCAGATAGCAAAGACTGACTTAGTGCGTCGTAAGGGTTTGTCACAACATACCTACGGCGTTATCTACAATCTCAACTACAAAGATGAGAACTGGGATGTAATGGGTGGCTTGAATCTTCAACAGTTCCGTGGCGATCACTTCGGATATCTTACTTATATCAAAGACCAACAGGTTGACAACAAGTTCCGACCTAACGGCAAGGATTATAAGTATTATTCTTCTGACGCTCGTAAGTTCGATTATAGCGGTTTCTTCAAAGCTAATTACCACTTTAACAACTACTGGAATACGTTTATCGACCTTCAGTATCGCCGCGTGGAATATAGAACCAATGGCGAAAATGATAGATTCCGTAAGGATGCCAACGGATACCATAATCAACTATTGAATATCAATAAGCATTATGACTTTATCAATCCTAAAGCGGGCGTAAGTTACTATCGCGATGGGCACAAGGCTTACGCTTCTATCGCCTATGCTAATCGTGAACCAGAACGCAATAACTTTACTGACAATGGTAGTTACCCTGCACCTTCGCCAGAACGATTGATGGATATAGAGCTTGGCTATCAGTACACAGGTAATAATTGGCATGCAGGCGTAAACCTTTATTATATGGACTATACGAATCAGTTTGTGCAGACTGGCGAGAAGAGTGACATCGGCGAGAATCTTACCACAAACATCAAGAACAGCTATCGTATGGGTGCCGAGTTGGAAGCTGGCTGGAGTCCGCTGTCATGGTTGACTGTCGAAGGTAACGCTGCGTTAAGTCGCAATGTTATTAAGGACTTTGACGAGATGGCAAGTGTCAACTTTGAAGATTCTTTCCGCAAGATACATTATAATCACTCTACTTTGGCATTCTCTCCATCAGCCATCCTCAATGGCTTCCTCGATTTGCATTACAAAGGCATTAAGGCTGTATGGCATACAAACTTCGTCAGTCGTCAGTATCTCGACAACACCGAAAATATAACCCGTTCATTACCTTGCTTTTCACAAACGAATGTCAACATCAGCTACTCTCTCCGTCCTGCAAAGCATCTTATCGGTTTGAAAGAAGTTATCTTCGGCGTGAATCTTAACAACATCTTCAATCGCCATTATGCTGCCAGCGGATGGGTATATAGCACTATCCTCGACAATGACGGACACCCTAACGAGAACCGTTACACGCAACTGGGCTTCATACCAATGGCAGGCTTTAATGTGATGGGGAATATTGCGTTGAAGTTTTAAACAGAAAGCAGCAACCAAGCAACACCAACTGGCCCCTCCCCCTTCCCCTCCCCCAAAGGGAGGGGCGTGAAATGTACAGTTTGCTTGTAGATTGTTTGTAAGAAAAGAACCAACTTCCAAGCAGGACAAATTGTTTACACGCAAGTTTGTCTACTTGTGAACTCATCTACTAATCACAAGGGGTATCACACATTCTACGCCCCTCCCTTCGGGGGAGGGGAAGGGGGAGGGGCCGCTTGGTGGTGCTACGCTATCTTATTTTAACATGACACTAGACATGCTGGGCTGCATCGTCGGCCTTATTTACATCTATCAAGAATACAAAGCGAGTATATGGCTTTGGCTGACGGGTATTATCATGCCTACCATCTACATGGTTGTCTATTACGAGGCGGGACTATATGCGGACTTTGGAATGCAGATATATTATACATTAGCAGCCATTTATGGCTTCTTGTATTGGAAGTTCGGACGGAAGAAAGGGGCGGAGGAGATTCCTATCACACACTATCCTCGTCGGTTGATACTCCCCTCACTGCTTGTCTTCCTTCTTCTTTGGGCTGCACTCTACCTCATTCTCATCAACTTCACCAACTCTACCGTACCAGTATTAGACAGCTTCGGTAATGCGCTCAGCTTCATCGGACTGTGGGCATTAGCAAAGAAATACATCGAACAATGGTGGATATGGATTGTCGTCGACATCGAACTGGCAGGACTCTACCTATATAAAGGGATTCCTTTCACCGCAGGGCTATATGCTCTCTATTCCGTTATCGCCGTGGCAGGGTACTTTAAGTGGAGGGGAAGCCTCCCCCAACCCCTCCGAAAGGAATAGGAAAGGAGCCTCCCCAAGCCCCTCCAAAGGAGGGGATGTGCCTAACGGAATAAAGGTTTCATCAGAGTTCTCCAAAATATATTCATAGGTTGAAGAAGAAGTTACTGTAATAAATAAAATGCATACAAAGTTTCTCGAAAGAGAGCTATAATAAAATAGAGCAACACAACAAATGATTATCAATAACAAGAATAAACAACATCCTCACATCCCCAACGAACACCCCGTTAGGCTCTCCCCTCCTTTCGGAGGGGTTGGGGGAGGCTTTTGTGCCGTCATCCTTGCAGCGGGCGACTTCCCCACCCACGTCCTACCCCTTCGCATCCTACGCACTACGGATAATCTCATAGTATGTGATGGCGCACTAAAGGAGCTACTTGAATATGAGATAGAGCCAACGGCAATAGTGGGCGATGGCGACTCACTCTCTGAAGAGCTGAAACAACGCTATGCACACATCTATCATCATATATCGGAACAGGAGTTTAACGACCTCACCAAGGCGACCCTCTTTGCTCGTTCCCATCTGAAGATGGACGCATCCACGCATACCCGCCCCCGTTTCTGCTACCTCGGAGCGACTGGCAAACGGGAAGACCACACGCTAGGGAACATATCTCTCATGCTCTACTACTATCGTCAGTTGGCTATCGACCCTGTGATGATAACCGACTATGGCTATTTCGTAGCAGCATCGGGCACTATGCGCTTTGATTCTTTCCCTGGACAGCAAATCAGCATCTTCAACGCTACCTGCAAAGAGCTATCCAGCAACGGACTCAAATGGGATATCTATCCATTCAACGAACTATGGCAAGGAACATTGAACGAAGCCTTATCAAATGAATTCACAATCCATGCCGATGGTGATTATCTCATCTACCGAACGCATAAAGTATAACAATCCTTTTTCTACAGATCAAAAATGCCATATCTTCATCCTTTTAAGAGATGTCGATATGGCTTCTTTTATAATTAAATATTGCTGTATAATAATCCTTCTACCCCATTACAACCACCCTCTTTCCGTACTATTAGTATAAAGTTAGACAGAAATAATATACAATCAGAAAAAATCCTACCTCCGTTTTTAATAAAACGTACCTCCATTTTCAGTAAAACGTACCTCCGTTTTCCCCAAAACGATAGTACTTTTTACTTAAAACGATAGTACTTTTTTCTAGAAACAAGTACGCTGCATATATTATGCGAGTGAGAGGGGACACAAAAGCGAATGTGTTATCTAGAAGAAGTTGGCTCCTGCAACTTATGTAAAGTATACTGATCGCTTTACGCATACCAATGGGACGGGATATATTATACTAGACAAGTGAACACACGGAATAAGAAATTGATAGATTAGAGTATTTAGTTCCCAAACATAATGCGGGACTACCTAATAAAGGTAATCCCGCGATAAACTTTATGCTATTTAAGTATTACTAGATAGCAATAAATAAAAATCTATTCTCTTAGCCGTTTAGTACTTACGACCAGTAGCATCAATGATTCTGCTAAATGGTGCAAAGTTGGCTGCATCAGTAACTGGTGGTGTGCCTGTAATGGCTGGACCAACATAGATTGGACGGATTGGACAACCCTGATTCTTAGTCTGACTACTAAAGTCTGCACCAAATGAACCAAATTTAATAACAGTTCCGTGTGAAATAGCTGTACAGTGAGAAGCCATATATAATCCATAGAACTCACTTCCCTTACCAAGGTAACGATATACGACTTTGCGACTATAATCTTCTGTACGTCCTGTTATTGGTAGGAATAATCCTTTATTAGCTAAGACAAGACCTGTTACATCTTGATATTTCCATAATTTCTTGCCTGTTGGGAAGTTCTTTTTTCCACTTACTCCAGCAAAGACATCGTCACTAAAGAATGCGCCGTAAACCTTGCTTCCCTTGTCGGTATAACAATAGGCAGGCATAATAGTGTTTGTCTTCTGAGGATCAAGTAAATCATGGAGTTGTTCCCTACTTGGATATTCATAATGATAATTATGATTTCCATTATCAGTCCAGTATCTTACTATATCTCCATATTTTGCTTCACTTCTATTGTTTGTAGAAGAAGATACACCTCTACCCTTAAAATATTTACCTGCTAAAATGAAGTTTGTTCCATAGAGATAAGTATCACTTGTCAAGTTCAATGCATTGTCTATATCTCCCCATCTGAAGAGATCCAAGTCATCAGAAGTTATAGAATAACCACCCGAATTATTAATATGCCAGAACTGTGATCCTAAGCCACTGTAACTTTGAGGTTTATTATTAAGATTATTCGCAGCTGATGGATTATCGCCATAGTTACTAATCCACCACTGTGCTGGTGCAATACCCCAGTACTCCTGTGAACCCTTCTTATAGTGTATAAAGTTACCTGTAGCCCACTTCACATTGTTTACAGTTACATATGGCTGAGGAGTAACCTTCTCAACGGTAATGTTTGAGCGGTAGTCGTAACCAGTCTCAAAGATCTTTGAAGCAGTCTTTGTATAAACACCGCCTTGTGTATAAACGGTTATGGTGAAGTTGGTTAAGGCATCCTCTGCCAAGAAAGCCACCCACACGTAATCTTTTTCCAACTGAATCTTTGACTTATCCTTGTTGGCTATGGTAATCATATATTCCTTTTCGTCACTCGTACCAACAAAGTTGCCATCCTTAAGATTAAGTACATCGTATGAGCGAAGACCATTGATTTTTACACTGTCAATATTCTTTATCTGACCAATGCTGCTCGATGCGAGGAACTTCATACCCCAGATAGTCACCTTGCGATTCAGCGTCACCTCTGTTTTTGCAACTTTCTGTCCTTTGCTATTCTTTATTTCTACAGGCTTAGCTATACCCCAGTTGTAATCAAACTTCTGGTCGATAGTTGCTAATGTACCATCCTGCTTCTTCATATCAAGAGAGACAGTACTGCGGATGCCGTACTTCTTATTGGTACTTGGGTTCTCTGAAGTATGATATTGTAGATTAACGCCACCTGTACCTGTTTCTTTTTCAACTTTCGGATTTACCTGCTCAACTGTTTTCTCACCCTCAACAGCCGTACCAGGATAGAAGAAAGCAAGGTTGTCCGTAGCCTTCATAGGGCTTAAGGTTTTAACCTCACCTGTGAAGTCTGCCTTCTGCTTGTTACTGCTAGCAGCCATTGTCACTAAGCTATAGTTAGCTTCGTTACTATTATCATTATCAGCGATGTCATAGATAAACATCTTATCGCCGCTTTTCCACTCAGACTCAATTTGATTATTAGCATTTGGTTTGAGTGCGCGTGTTCCAGCTTGTGCAGCTTTGTCAGCCGCTGCTGTTACCTGAATAGTAGTGACATAACCCTCTTGTTGTGTAACATCACCTGCTACATCGTTTGTATCGCTACAGGCTGTAAATCCTATCATGGCGATTGCGCCACAAAGGAATTGTAATTTCTGTTTCTTCATTCTTATGTTTAGTTTCTTTAGTTTACTTAATTCCAACCTTTTGTCCCTTTTAATCATTGTCTTCTACATAACCAAAGGGGCTTGGCTTAGCAAGGTTATCATCTACACCATGTGTTGGGTTGCCCTTACTTACCCCATTACCACTTCCTGCCAGTAGAGCCACTTCTACCATCGTCTTAACGATTCCACATACGGGACGCACATAACTCTTCTTCATAATTCTCTTGTTTATGAGCATAAGTTACCCTGTAAAGTCTATTGTTCTTTGCAATGTTACTTCCTACAGAATACCTTATAATAATTTATACCTTATAATTCGTTATTTAGTTTACCTTATGTTATCCCAATATCCCTTACTGAGAAAAGAACACTAAATCCGCCTGCAAAGTTAGTATTTTGTTTTGAGATAAACTAATATCTAGAGAGAAAGATTGTGTAAGACCGACTAGCATTAGTAGCTTCTTGATAAAGGTCAAACGTTTGGTGTGAAACAGAACGATACTAAAACCAAAGTACAAAGATTAAAAAAGAAAATACTAAAAACAATCGTTTGTTTTTAAAGTATTATTCTGTATGGTGATATTAATCTAACATCACCATACAGAAAGAGGACTATATAATAAGGAGTAATTCTCTTAAGTCCCAATGAATGTAAAGAAGCAAGATATTACTTAACAACAACTTTCACAGCCTTACCACCTTGACGCTTTACATACACACCAGCGACGGGCTTCTCTACCTGTATGCCACCTAAGGTGTAATAGGTTACAGGAGCCTCACTTGTCGTCTCTACAGCATTGATAGCTGTTGGATCAACCTTAGTAAACGAAACTGTCATAGCTGCTACATCAATGGTAACATCGTATGTAGCCTCTTCTGTGAAGTTCCATTTATTATCATCACCACCAAAGACAATCTTCCCTTCATCGGTCAAGTCGCGCAGATAGAACATCTGGTCGAACCCAGCATAGACATTCGTTCCGAACTTCAACTCACCAGCCTTCAACTCTGTACGTGCTGAGAACTTAGCTGGATTAGAAGCATCTTGCTTCATAATAGTTCCTTCTCCGATACTCCAACCACCCTTTGTTGCACTACCAATCATCCATAGAGCGGTGTGCTTCAAAGGTGTTGCTTGATAAGCAGCCTTCGTCACAATGACTGTCTTCTCAGCCAAGTTACACACGATATCATAGTTGGCTGATTCATCAACAAAGAACTTACCATCGGTAGGCTCATCAACGCTACTCACCAATGGAGCAACAACGCCCGACTGCAAAGTAACAGGACCAGCACCAGCACGATACTCCAAATTACCCCAACCAAGCTCGGTAAGGAACTTAAACTCCTTATTTGCATCTAAATGAACGGTAGCCTTAAAGACATCAGCATTCTCATCAGACTTCTGCATAACGGTAGATTGACTAAGATTCCACCCTCCCCATGTAGCATCACCGACTATCACTAAGCGGTCAGCAGCTTTTGCAGACAATGCACCAATAACAAATAAGGCACAACATAAAATAGATTTGGTAAATGTTTTTAATCCCATAAAGACATATATTTAAAAGGTTATTAAAATCAAACTCAACCTGAGTTTTCTCATTATATAATTATAAATTGATTTTTTTTAATTATCTAAGAAGATTTAGGTTTATATCTCTCCTTTTACAAGTGCAATATTACGAAGAAAATGTGAGACAATAAGCAAATACAAATTACCTACAGAGATAATATAAGCCAATATAAGCCTTTCTATAACCTTTTAAACCTCAATACTAATCATAACGACCAATATATCAAATACATAACAACTAATAAAAAGACAATAAGAAAGCACTACTTTATAGAAAAATATAAAGTAAGAAATAACATTATAAAATAATAAAGACTGAAAAAAACGAAAATAAAAGGGAAAACGATTAAGTTAATAATGGTTCACACAGAAATAACTGACCATCTGATTCCTAATTTGTAGAAATGTACATAATTAGAAACCTTTTCAAATGCTGGTTCTTCTGTCCTTGTAAAGATAAATCGTTCCTCTTGATCTTGGTCTGGATAAAGAGTGAGCAAATAATCTATATCAGAAAGACTAAAAAATATACCATACAAATAAATTGAAATTCTCACCATTAGCTTATAGTTTTATAAAAAAATTATGTAAATTTGCACCTACTTGGTGAATTCACAGAGAAGTTATATACAGAAGCTATTTTAATTAAGATTATGTATCCCAAAATCAAAGCTTTCAACAAAAAGTCAAAGAAAATCGGGCAGGTATTTACCCCAGATTTCATTGTTCAATCAATACTGAGTTATTGTAAATACGAAGGTGACAACATATTGAAAAAACATATTATTGACAATAGTTGTGGAGATGGAGCTTTTCTGAGAGCTGTTATAAAAAAATATATAGAAGTTGCAAGTCATAAAGGGTTATCTAAGTCTGAAATTAAAGCAGATCTGGAAACCTACATACATGGCATCGACAATGATTCAGTTGCATTTACTTCATGCAAAGAAAAATTAGACAAGATTGCATCTGAATATGGTTACAATCAAATAAAATGGGACTTATACAATACCAGCTCACTTTCTTTTGAAAAATTTAATGGGAAAATGGATTATGTTGTAGGTAATCCTCCATATGTTCGAGTACATAACTTAGTTTCCACCTACAATGAAGTAAAAACGTATAAGTTTGCTAATGGTGGAATGACAGACTTATATCTTGCTTTTTTTGAGCTTGGATTTAACATGTTGAAACCTGATGGTCAATTATGTTATATTACACCAAGTTCATGGCTTACTAGTGTTGCTGCTGAAAATATGAGAAAGCACATAATACACCATCATACATTAGTTGCACTTATAGATCTGGAACATTTTCAGGCATTTGAGAACGCTACTGCTTATACTATGATTTCTCTTTTTTGTAAATCATACAACGAAAACGAATTTGATTATTATGTATATAATGGTGAAACCCATAAAAGAGATTTTGTAGAACGAATTAAATTGAAAGATGCCTATATAGATTCTTATTTCTATTTGAGTGATTCCAAGCATCTTGAACTTTTAAAAAATATCAAAACAGCAAAACCTAACAAATACGTATCAGTTAAAAATGGTTTTGCTACTCTTGCAGATTCTATTTTCATTGGCTTAGAAATACCAGATTCACCAATAACTATTAAAGTACTCAAAGCATCTACTGCAAAATGGTACAAGTGTCTTTTTCCTTATGACAAGTTAGGAAAACCACTTTCTGAAGAAAAAATCTTTTCAAATGATGCAGTTAAGGAACATCTTCTGAGAAATAAAGAAGCATTACTGAAAGGAGAAAAAGAATACGCAGGATGGTATCTTTTTGGACGAACCCAGGCGCTAACAGACGTTTATCGTCCAAAACTCTCTATTAATACACTTGCAAGAAAGAAGGAAGATTTTAAGCTGGTAGAACTAGAAGAAGGGGAAGGAGTATATAGTGGTCTTTATCTTATTACAAACTTTGATATTAGTTTCAATTTTATAAAGGATATTATCGCCTCTAATAATTTTATCGAATATATTAAGCTACTCAAGAAATACAAAAGTGGAGGATATTATACGTTTAATTCAAAAGATATAGAACAATACATTAATTATTATTTAACATATAAAAGTGAGGAAAAATATGCTCTCAAACTATCAGTTTCTAGAAACAATCCAGACCTCTTTCAAGGAGTTTATTAATTGTAAAACATCAAGAAGTACAGCAAAACTAAAGCCTCTTCATGGAGCTATTGCTCAAGATATAGCTACAAGACTAGGTGATGAATACAAGATTTGGGCACAAGGTTATGAAACAGACAAAGAAATAAAAATCAACGGCAGATACATTGATAAAAAAGTAGACATCACGATTGTAAACAAACAAACAGGAAAACCTATTACAGGGATTGCCGTCAAGTTTGTTATGCAAAACTATTCTCAGAACTCAAATAATTATTTTGAGAATATGCTTGGTGAGACTGCAAATATTAGAACTACTAATTGTCCTTATTTTCAAATATTTATTATCTTGGATAAACTTCCGTATTACGAGGAGAAGGGAAAAATTAAAAGGTGGGAAAAGTTCACTGAGTGCAATATACATAAATATTGTAAACTTGCAGAGGACAATATTGAACATTTTATGCATACACCTAACAAAACTTTGATATATGTTATACATGTATTACCAGATATTTCTGAGAAAACGAAGACAAAGGATGAATATATGAACTACTATAATAAACATAAAAAAGATATATGTATTGAAGAAACTGAAAAAGAATACAAAGAACTTAAAAAAGAAGGTAATATTATCTTTAATGACTATAAATCCTTTATGGACAAAATATACCATACCATAAAATCACTCTAAAGATATTATAAAATTAATTTAGTGATAATATGTTTGTCATATAATGAACTACAGGAGTATAAAGTGACTTTTCCTGATTTAACTAGACACTTTTATGTTATATTAGCTGAATAAGTAGATAGTCTTTTTGTAAGTCTACTGGAAAGCTAGACACAAGTTGAGAACCCATGCTGGAAAAGCTAGACACTTGGTCTTTATTGGATACGCAGAGCTTGTGGCTTGTCTTGTGTAGCAAAACTGGATGCCCCTCGATGGAGCATTCAGTTTTATGTTTATTGGCATACACCTTCACTAGCGATTTGTTGTCTGGCTTGGCAAAGTATCCAATGCTCATGTGCGGTCGGTAATCATCTATTACCGTATGACGCTTGTAATCGAAATAAGGCTTTCCCATCTTCTTTATTCAATGGGCTTCTGTGCCTACATTAGGCTTGACAGAATCTTTGACCATGTCTTTCTCCGAAGCCTATATGTTCTCATCCTCTTTTCTACCCACGACGACCTCATAGTTTTTACATCTGCGGGGGCAACGAGGAGTATAGGTAAGGCTGGCATCAACAATAGCACCACGTTTCACAATGATTCCTTTAGCTTCCAATTGCTTATAGAACTCCTCAAGAAGACTTTCATACAAATCCGCTTCAACGAGAATATTGCAGAAACGACACACAATAGTACTATCAGGAACAACTTCTGGTATAAGTGACAAAAGAGACCTTAAACATCTTATATCCCTTTATCTACAAGGTGAATGAACCTTTAAAAAGTCTTGGATAATAACTTTTCTCCTTTCTTTGCTAATACCCTTATGTAGGTTCAAATTTGCCTTCAAAACAGAGTTGAGTGCTTCCAATTCATTGTTTGTATTCGGCATTTGCAACTCAGGGAAGTCATAGAATGTCCACAACCACGGCATATTCCTCTTTAAGCTCATATATGCACTTCTTGTGTTCTTATGCACATAATGCGTTTTCCCGTCTGCTCCTTTTGCCCTTTCGTTTATAAAGTCCTTCCATTTCTCCTGCCATGCATCCAAAGCTCCTATAAAAGAATCTTTGTCTGTATGGCAAAGCATTTTAGCTATGCCAAGCAAATCTTGTGAGGCTTGTAATTTGGAATGCAATGTCAGTTTTGTTCTTATGGTCATAACCTGGTAGAACTGACAATGTTGGAATCTGTACTGGTAAAACTCTTTCCGAAGCCCTTTTAAGCCATCGCTGACTATGCCTAAAACATTATATCCATGCAACTCAAGATATGAAATACCTTCTCTGTAATCTGCAATTGTTTCCTTCTTTTCAATGAATTTATACCATAGCACACGATCAGATATGTAATCTTTCATTATAACAACACCAAATCTTCTGCCCCAGTAAGTAGTATCCATTAAGACTACAACATTACTAGAAACCAGGTTGGGAAGGTTTTCCTTATAGTCTGATGACAGATAGCGGTGAATCGTACGAGTTGATACGCCAAATTCTCTGGCAAGGTCGCATATAGTCAGATTCCCTAAGGAATATGTAGAATTAACATCTTCCTTTGTCAAGCGACGACGTCCTATAAAATACAGTCTTTGTAAAACCAACGCTGATAAACATTCTCCTTATCCTTTTTAATAGTGCGATGAGAGTCGCAATGAAAGCAGTTTTTGTCATCGAAAAGTTTTTTGCTCCCAAACTATAGTAAATAAAGGGATTATAAGAGATTTAGGTCTCTTTTTGTCATATAAGCCGATTTTATAGAAAATCTTTGGTAGAATCAACTTTTGGGTGTAAATTTGGGTGCAGAAATCAGAATACCCAAAAGTATGAACATCAAGCGGAATATTATCTTCACGTTGGAAAGCAGGAAAAAGGATGGAGTTCTCATTGTTGAGAATGTACCTATCCGTATGCGTGTTAATTTTGCTTCCAAACGAATTGAATTCACAACAGGTTATCGTATTGATGCTGAGAAATGGGATACTGATAAGCAGCGAGTAAGAAACGGTTGCACAAACAAACTGAAACAATCAGCTTCTGAAATCAATGCTTCACTCTTGGGCTATTATACAGAGGTGCAGGAAATCTTCAAGAAATTTGAAGTAGAAGAAATAATGCCAACACCTGAACAAATTAAAGAAGCATTCAATGCGCTGCACAAACCTATAGAAGAAGTCAAACCGAGAAAACCAACACCTAACGCTTTCTATAAGGTTTTCGATGATTTTGTGAGAGATTGTGGACGACAGAATGATTGGACTGATTCTACTTACGAGAAATTTGCTGCTGTGAAAAATCATTTGATGAACTTCCGTGATGGACTTACATTTGATTTCTTTGATGAGAAAGGACTAAACGATTATGTTACCTATCTCCGTGATGTAAAGGAAATGCGCAATTCTACTATAGGCAAGCAATTAAGTTTCTTGAAGTGGTTTTTACGCTGGGCTTTCAAGAAAGGTCT
>ERZ773031.66-NODE-66-length-54492-cov-7.092455_pt1 | contig 54492 bp, 64 predicted proteins | sample MGYA00511666_ERZ773031 | MGnify/ENA primary metagenome ERZ773031 (study PRJEB29015, sample SAMEA2738135) | human oral metagenome | biome: human oral; feature: human-associated habitat; material: saliva | place: China | collected 2250 ...
AATCCTATTTGCCTTTTCTACTGAAATATTCCCGAGGGCTCATATTATAGTTGTTGTCATGATTAGAGATCTCTTTTTGTAACTTATTGTATTTATTTAAATATTTACCGATCTTCTTATCCGTCTTACCGCCATTCTTTTGATACCTCTCTTGAGCCACTCGTCGTAACTCTTCGGCCTTGTTATACTTTTTAGCGCCTTTTACTTTTTCTTTAAGACGCCATTTAGTATAGCCACCATCACTGGTGCCGTCGCCTTTGTGTTCTTTGTTAATATCCTTAACAATTCCCTTGGCCTGTTTCTTCAACTTTTTATAGGACTCATGATTGGCTCTTAAGTCTGCATGACGACTTCTTACACCCCACTTCATGCCTTTCTTCCCATAGTGCTGAATAACACTTTTGGAATTGTCGATTGCTGTATACGTCATAGTTTACCTTCCATATCTTCAGCATCATCAAGATAGTTGTCGTCGATCCATTGAGCAGATTGAGGTGAACCGATACGAGAATATCCGTCAACCTTCTCATACACACGCACACGAGAACCTTTCTTGAATAGTTCTTTTTCTTCAGCACCAGCGAATGGTTGAGCTTCAACCCAATAATCCTCTGTGACAGTCGCTTCATAATATGGTTGTTCGCTTGATGGTAGATGTGTACCAACATTCAACTCATGCTCGAAGCTGCTTTCTGCCATCTCAAGTTGAGGAGGGTTAGGAACACGAGCTCCACCGTTGTAACGATAGAAGTAGAAATATGGTTGACCGTTATAGCTCCAGATTTCATCGTGGTTATTACGAGTGATGCCATTATATCCGTAGTTACAGTGGATAATAGTTCCTTCTGAGTCTAAGAAAATACCTGTGTGACCAAATGCCCCAGCAGAGTACCCTTTTTGACCCCAAATGAAAATATCACCAGCTTGTACGTCAGCTTCAGTGTTTTCTGCCAAAAGTACCCAGCCATTTTGCAACAACCAATCATGCATTGTCTCAGTTGAGCAAGGCCAAGGTAGAGTGCTCATACCACCGGCTACACCAGCGTAGTACATTGATGAAGAACAGTCGAATGAGTCTGGCCCAGTACGACGTTCCATAGAATATGTTACTTTTCCTTCACGAGCGATCATCCACGCTAGGATCAGTGCAGGATTTACTGTCATATGTAGTTCCTCCGTTAAATTTGCGGTTTAGTTGTCACTGACGACATCTTATTTAATTTGTTTGCTCGAGCCTTCCATTGGTGAGCGCGATCCATTCTAGATTTAACCTTAGCATCAATCAATTTACCATAGGCGTTCTTTTGGAATTTCTTAAGCATTTCTGGTGTTACTTTATTCTTACCATAAATCTTTTCAAGAATCTTATAGTCAGCAGGGCCATTGAGAGCTTGAGTATCTTTATATGATTTGATCGCAGCTTGATCATTCCAATCGGCTTTTCTTTCCGCGTCATTAGCGACATCTAGAGGTTGAAGTTCTCGTCCCTCGATATCTGCACGATTCTTACGCCATTTCATTCCTTTTTTACCATAGTGTTGGATTACGCTACGTGAGTCGTCGATTGCTGTGTATGCCATATTTAGTTTCCTCCAGTTTCTGATTGTTTCTTAAAGTCGTTCGGGTTTAGGTGAACGACGTCTTGCCACTTTAAAATTTCTACAATCCCGTTCTTGTGATAATCTGAGAACAGTTTGTAGATATCTGTGGTATCTTTAGGGATTGTGAGTGGTTTATTCACAGTAACCATAGCATAGTCACCTTCCCAACCCTCAGCTTCGTAATTAGGGATACGAAGTTTGATTTGAGATCCTGGGAAATATGATTCACCAAGTTCCCCTTCTTTAAGGTATTGGATAAGCGTTGCGAATTGGTTGTCGTAAATAAATGGAGAGCGCAAATTGACATCTAGCAAAGTAGACATCAAAGTGTGCTCATTACGATATTGAAGATCTTGAATAAGGTACTTACCAATCTCTTCGTCAGTTTGTTGCTTCATATCTTCTGTTAAGACATAAGGATATTCGTAGCGGAAATATGGATTGTTATCCACAACCGCTACTTTAGTTCCTTCTTCATCTTCGAAGCGTTCTAGTTTAAACATAAATTAACCTCGTTATCTAGTAATTTGGTCTGGCCACGGATCGTCCGTGGTATAAGTCATAGTTGTAAATCGTATATCTCCAATATCACGATCTGTTGGTACGTCGTTCAGGAATTGCAAACGCACTTGTCTGGAATCGGTAATCCCACCAACGTAGAATGTACCGTAAGGAACACCCTTATCGTTCGTCATGTTTCCCAGTTTAGATCCTGTAGGGATAAATCCTTCTTTAAGACCCCCTTGGGGGATGATGGTTACAAATTTGTTACGGTCTGACGGGTGATCCGCATATCCAGCAGCTCCTCTTCGTTTGATACCAAACCAACCCCATGACAATCCACCCCAAGTAAGTTCAACAGTGGAGTTGATACGACGGAATGTCAATACAGCACCGTTTAGAGGAGAACCGGTCATCGGTAGTTTAACATTTCCAGTATCACCGTATAACACCCGCCAACAATTTCGTACTTGACCACGATCCGCATTCTCAGCATACATCTGTGTCTTGATCCATTTCAATGCGCCGTTTTTACGAAGTCGGTCGACATATACAGATCCGATTGGGATATCCTTAAGAGTTGTGATATTATCACCATCATATGGGTAACTATCACCAAAGACTGTATCCACATCGTTCCCAGCAACGATAGTAGTACCACTACCAGACCCACCGTTTACTGCTTTTATAGCCTCGGTCATCCGTGACGTAGTAACAAATGGATCTCCACCATTACGAAGTTTATCATCAACCACCGCGTCAATACCAAGGGCCAAGTGTTGGTTCTTGATATTAGTTGTCATTTGGGTTACGAGATTTTCGTATGTTGGGAAAATAGCATACAAGTCATTAAGCTTCTTGTATTCTGATGGGATTTCAACAGTTGGCGCAGGTTTGTTCTCAAGAGTGGTCACCCGTCCATCTACATCACTAACTTGTGATTGCAGACCAGTAACATCGCCTTTAACCTGATTGAGTTCTGGCTTAGTCGCAAAGTTAGTAGTGTCGATAGTTGGAGATTCTCCGGGAGGGCCAGCAGGACCAGCTGGTCCCACAGGACCTGGTTGTCCATCTTCACCTTTAGGGCCACGTTCGCCAGTTTCTCCTTTATCCCCCTTAGGACCCGGAGGTCCAGGAGGGCCTTGGATACCTTGTTCGCCCTGAGGGCCAGGAGTACCTGAGCCACCGACTCCTTCTGATTTGAGTTTGGAAATTTCTGATTCTACACTAGTTGCTCGAGACTTCAAATTGCCTACATCAGTACGAATCGCACCAACTTCAGAAGCAGTAGGTGTATCGGTTCTAACTGAAATAAGTTGGTTATGACCTTTATACAACACCTTGTTACCATCAATATCTTCATCAACTCGCAAGTCGCTGTCTTTGAGGAATCCATCAAGCTTACCGGCGGTTTTGATATCGTCCCAAATAGTGGTAACATAAGAATCATCCTTCTTAAGAATTGTTGTAATATCTTGAGAAGTAAGTTGATCCTTCAGTGTCTTCAAGATCGCCTCAGAAATACTAGCGGATAACTTCTGCTCAATACCTTCTAGTTTGGCGTTGATTCCAGCGATGTTTGATGCATTAGTCTCGATCTTGGTAGTAAGTTCGGACTTAACCGTGTCAGCATATCCATGAGTATCCACTCCAGCAATAGCTCGTTGGACAATAGGATTGATGAATTCCTCAGATTGGAGTTTCTCGTTAATTGTGGAGGTCACACTATCCACAATAGTTTGACGTTCCGCAGTGAATTTAGAGTTAACCAAAGCTGTCAAATCTAATTTAAGCTGAGGAATGTCGACGGCATTAACAATCTCTGCTTTAATTTGCTCTGTTTTAGTTGTAAACTCACTTAAGATATTCGTCTTAATTGTATCTACGTCAATACCAGCAACTTTAGATTCGACGGCTTGAATCTTACTGTCCTGATTTCGCATGGATTTTGATTGTTCTTCTTGGATCTTATCGATCTTAGCTGTTACAGCTGTAAGAACATCAGATTGGATCTTATTGGTATCGATAGACTTGATCACACGATTGAGAATGTCGTTCTTAAGAGCGACAGTATCAATTTCAACCCCATCTTTACCAGTTAGTCCAGTGTTAGCAATAACTTTGTCAATGACGCTTCGCAAGAAATCGGTATTAACTACATCGGATCCCACCTCGACGTAAATATCACCATTTGTATGGAAGTCACGGACAAATAAGTACTTATCTGCTCCAGTATAACCACGGTCAGCTCCGTCTTCATCCTTTGGAGAATATACATCGAACTTGACGGTGATTGGTTCAGATAAGAATGACGATTTAGGGACAACGATTTTAGCGTAGCCCGTATAATTGATTAAATTATTAGGAATTTCAAGATTTAGACACCCAGTAGTAGGTTCAAATTTAGCTTGAATTTCCTCAGAAGTATCGTGTGATGTCCTAAACAAGACACCGGAGATAACCTCTGTATCCCCGGCACTTGGTTCGGCAAATTTGATACTTAAGCTGCGATCTGTACCGTCGTCAACGATAGTCACAGGCGTATCTAAATATCGCATTTAAGCCTCCTTGTGTTATTGTGTAGGAGTGTTCTCCTTAGCGAATGGATATGACAAGGCAATTCCGTTTTGTCCGAAATATCCGTTTTCTTTGAATTCAGAAGCAGGTTGTCCAGCATATGTGAATTCACGGTTTGCTTGCACGATGACAAGTTTACCTTCGCCATCAACCTCAGTATGACTTGGGTCATTGACTGTGAAGATGTCTTGGGGTTTGATTTTCATACCATCTGTGGCAGCAGGGAGTTGTTCTGCAAACTGCTTGTAGACAACACCGTATTTAACACCATCGCTCATTACAGAATTGAGAATAACTGTATGAGTCAGTTTATTGATCTTTTCGATGGCTTCTGCGTTACTGTCGGATTTCGTATTCGCATTATCAATCTCCTTAACAATTTCTTGTTGCGCAAACTCTGAGAAATTCGTGTAGAATTCTTGTCGTTTGATTTGACGCAACAGATCATTGTGTTCTTTAGATGTTTGGTCACCGTTAAGAACATAATCCATCACAGCGAAATATGGACTTTCCTGTTTGATAGATACTACAGTTCCGATGACAGCACCATCAGAACCATAACGCGGATATACGTTTGTTACTTTGTATTCACCATAAATACCCATTATTTATTTTCCTCCGTAGTGTGTGGATCTGGTTCACCTTCTAGTTTACGCAGATCTTCTTTAAGTTGGTTATTTTCATCGAGTAGAGAGTTGTACTCTTTTCTGAGTTCCTCTTTTTCCTCGATAAGTTTTTTGTGTTCTTCTTGAAGATTGTTATAAGCCTCAAGATAGAACTCAGCTTGAGCTTTTACCAATGCAACATCACTCTCTGCACGAGATAATAGTGTTTGCATTTCACCGAAAGCTCGTTTGTATAATTGTTCTTCGTTCATAAATACTCCTTAGAATATTGGTAGTTTAAATTTTTCGGGATACATAGTGTTTGCGGATTTGAGTTCGTTCTTCATGGCTTGTTGGAAATCTTCATTTTTTAAATTCCATCCAATATTGCGTAAATGTTCGAACATTTTCCCAAATGCATATACGGATACTGACAAATATCTTATAGTTTTCCATAAATCATATGTTCCCATAGGCATCGTATCTGTTCTAAAATAAAATCCGCGGTCAATATCAATGTCGTCGGAGAACCAAATTTCATCACCATAAATTTCAATACGGTCAAGACTTCTTTCATGAGATCCCAATTTGTTGTTTTTAGGATTTCTTACATTCCAATCTCTAGACGCACGGAAACAACGTATACCCGCAAATCGACCGCTTGATGCTGAGTTAATTCCATCAGATGAAGAAGTTACACCAATTGATGCATACAAACTTCCTCCGCCATTAGACCGAGGACCGACAACTTCGTTAAAGTGGACAAAAGCTGTATGGATTCCATCTGAGGTTTGACGCCAAATAGCGTTTTCACCAGTATGGAATTGAATACTACCCCCATTGAAGAATTTAAGATTTGATCCATCGAGGTCGAATTTAACATCACCATTAATAGACGATAAAATCCCACCTTTAATATGTCTAGCAGTCATAGTGCCAGATACAATATTACTAGCGTCCATGTTAATTACTTTGACTCTAGCAGCATTAAGCTCCCCAGCAGTAATCTTACTAGCATTCAGATCCTCAATCCAACTCTCTTTAATAAAGGCCCTACCATTTGCAATAACATCACCGTCTAAGACGATGTTCTTACCTTTTAGACGTAGTCCTGAGCGATCGGCATTAATTGCTGTAATGACATCTTTAGGTCCGGAGAGAGTCAATGCCCAGGCGTCATTCTTCTGAGATATGACAGTTGAGGATACACCTCCTGAGGGTTTGTACCGTCCAACAGTTTCTCCGCGTACAAGCATAATCTCCTTAATACCAATTCGACCTTCACCGGTCATCTTAATACGGAATGAGAATCGACCATTATATCCGTTGATATTATCAAATATATGCTGACCAACTACACTAAATGTGTCTTTGGTGTAGGTTTGATATTGGTAGCCTGGTTGTGCAGTTAGACCTTTAGTATATACCGGTGTTCCGTCGTTATCGATAATTTGCAATTCGACATTCATATCTTTATTGCCTCGATAAACGCCAGTTGCATCCATGTGGTATTTACAATAGAAAGTGTACTTATCGCCATCTTCCATTTTGTCTATCACAAGAGGTAATGAGACAAATGCGGAATTGTTTGAATATGTCCCATCATAACTTCCTTTAGAAAAATAGAAGTACTCAGCACTTCCATAATTTCCAGGTCTAGCAGATATGGTGTATCCGTCAACTCCATTAGTGAATCCACTTAATTTTGCGGATAAGAATGTATCTGTATCGACGATCAAGTTGTCAGTCGATTGTGATGCATTTGTAATAACCGTACGGATCTCATCACTGTTTTGGATCAGTTGAGAGATCGATGTGGTGATACCGTTTTGAGTAGTTCCCAAAGTCCGTTTGTAAATATCAACGGTTTGTAGAACTTCTTGGAATTTCTCACTAGATTCTAAGTCAATGTCCTCATATGCCGGAGCATAGTCAGTCCACAAATCTCCATCCCACATCATTGCATCTTTAATATCAACTGCAACGTTAGTCCCTGCTGGTTTACCGCCGATGTCGATACGGAATCGGATTTGTGCACCCTCATTAAGAGTCTTCTCGGTAATGTCGAAATATCCGACTTTCGTTTTGTATTCGTTTGATGTGGAGATATCCCAGTTGTCTTTTTTATACTCAGATGGAAGACCGAATCTAGTTTCATGACCAACAATCCATTGAATATAACTTGTTGGGTTATAAACCTCCGGAGAAACCCGCATACTTGTGATACCGGGAGTGGTTGTACGAACTTTGTATTGGACATTCAGACGATCTCCGGCCTTGTATCCAAGAGCCTTCAGTGTCTTCTTGTCAATAAACCAATACCCATTAATAACCTCCCAGGCATTATTACCTTGTGTGTTTTTAATCGGTCCGTTGAAATTGACTTCTGTCTTAGTCTTAGCGAGTAAGTTTCGACTACCATATTTCTTAGGAATTTTCTGGTCAATAACAGAAGATAACTCAGTCTTAATTCGACCGGCTTCCTGAGTAACACGAGTGGCTAGGTCAGAAGTTCTGGCGTAATCACTTAATCGGGTGTTGATTTGTGTTTGGATCTTACCATCAACAAGATTGAATTTAGTATCCGTATAAGATTTTGCTTCAGTTGTGGCGGATGGGAGTACGTTATACTTAATATCATTTACTGATTCCCTAACAGACGCTACTGATATCATAATATTGTCTTTGGCCTGTTCAATAGCTGTAGATACAGCAGATGAGATCCTACCATCAACATCTCGAGTAACACTATTGACTGACGTTTGAATACCGTCAATCCTAGCATTCAAACTAGTCTCAACGGCGGTAACTTTACCACTCACAGTATCCAAATCTGTACGAGATACCTTAGCGGAAATCGAGTCTTTAATAACTCTAAGTTCCGCAGCGGTGCTTGTTGCATTCCCATCAACCTTCTTTTCCAGGTTTTGTGCAGCGATTTTGATTTCGTTCGCCTTCTGGTCAATAGAGGTTGACATCTTCGAGATCTCTCCATCAACAGTTGACTTGTATTGGCTTATAGCGGTGGAAATCTTGTTCGGAACTAGATTAAGTTCTGCTTTAGCACTTTCAATCTCGCCATCGAGATGATTTACTGTTTCTTGATCAGCTTTAGCGGACAATCTATCATTAAAGTGTTGGATCTCAGTGGAGTTTGTGGTAACTCGACCCTCAGTGTCAGTAATCCGTCTCTTCATAGATGCCAAATCACCGTCGACAGTGGATTTGTAATTCTTCCACTTCTGTTCTCCATCAGCAGCACTAGGTACCCAGCCAGTAGCTTTGGTCCCTTCTTCAACTTTCCACTTGTATGTGTATATGTTAGCGCCATCGACATTAGCGATTTCCTTAATTGTGAGTTGTGTAGTGCCACTAATCGTTGGATATGTGACAGTCACATACTTCTCAGTACCACCGGGCAACTCGAGTATAGCCTCACCATCAGTTGGAACTAAATCCACGCCATCCACAGTTACTTTGTCAGTAGCAGGATTGAATGGTGTTACCTTGAATTTAGATCTCATACCAGTAGTATTCTTAACAAAGAACGACCACGTATATGGGATACTATAATTCTTACTTTCAAACGGCATGTAGAATGTATTATCTGTTGGCACATGAGAAATCTCATCAACCAAATAATTCCGAGCACCAAGTAGTTGTCCATTTTGCATGCCTCCGCCACCTTGGACGACATTCCAAAGTAAACCTCCTCCACTATTCATCTCTAAAGTACCGTCAAGTAAGTTAGGATTACCTGGTTTGATTCGTTCTAATTCAGAAGCTAGCTGATCCTTAATATCTCCGACCTTGACATTAATATCATCGTCGATTTTCTTAAGTTTCTCATCAAGCTCGTTCTGGATTGGGGTAAGATCTGGTCGCCATCTCTTCTCGGCATCAGCAAGAGCAGCATTAACTGTTGCTTGCACATTGGCATTGATATCCTGTTTGGCCGAGTTGATAGCGTCATTAACTTTGTCGGTTACCTTCTGTCCGAAGTTAGCGTCAATGACAAGAACCCAGTTCTCACCATCAAAACGCCACATCTCAACTTCACCCTCACCACCAACAGGTTTAAACCACAAGTCGTCTTTAGATACCTTCTCACGAGGAGGTTCCTCAGGACCATAGAAGTTTTTGTTCTTGTTGTTGGCACTTGTTAGGATTGTATGGATTAATCCATCCTTCTCTCCGTAGAGAGCATTGTTGACGATCTTATTTGTCAAGTCTTGCCATTGGGCTTTCTGTTGGTCGGCCAAGCTAGCTCGACCAGACCCACTGGAACTTGCCTCGATTTTGATAATTCGCTCCCTAAGAGCATCATACACAATCTTACGGACTTTGACAGTAACGTCACAGTCAATCTTAGGCACATACACATCGACAGTATCACAAAGTTGGATCTTCTCCAAAGCTTGAATGATCCGACGATCCCATTCAGTGGAGTCTTGTAGAGGAATCATCTCCACTTCAACACTCAAATCCGGTTTATCAGCATCTTTGTTCTTAGATGTGAAATATGATTGTGCTTTGGCTGTAACTTGAGCTGGTGTAGGAGCTTTCTTTTTGGCTTCTTCACCCTCTTTATGGGTAGAAGAGTCATTGAACTCCGAGCTCAAATCAAGAGGCACAATTCTTTTAACGAAATAGTCATCATAGTGAGGAGATTTGATAATATCCCCGTAGATTACTTGTTCTGGTTCATTCTCACCGTCAGGAGTGAATGTCACATAAGGTAAAATACGAGTGAATTTACCAGCCATAGATGATTTGACTTTTACATTCTTGAGGTTCTTACGAGGTCGGATTGTTGTAACATGATCTTTCCCTCGTTTAGAATATAAGAAAATCGTATTGTTAGTACGTTTAATTTCGCCACCCCAAGTGTCAATAAACGATCCTTCTTCTCCGGCAATAGCATTCAACACATTACGGATATCCATGTTTGTGTCTTTTGCTGTTTGAATATCGGAGATGAAATTGTATTCAATAGGATCGACTGCAACACGTTTGAGTTGTTCCCAAGCTCCAGATGGTGTAGCAGATTTAATAGATAAAGGCTTGATAATATTACCAGACAATTCATCAGTCTTAGTAACAGCCTTTACAGTGATTTCGTTTGAATCAACCTCTTTCTCAACTTCGTAAATACGAAATGCGTGAGGTTCATCATAGTCGTTTGGCTTAACCAAAATATAACGGTTTTGAGTGAGCGCATTGGCCCACTCTCCACCGACAGGATATTTTAGTTCAAGCTCAAATTCTGCATTACGAACTTCAGTGACTTCGGCAGATATCGTATCGTGTAAGATACCCATACCATTAGTATCGAAGACCCTTTCGTTCTGTTCATATAAAATTGGTCTCAAACTAATACCCTCCAATTAGGAGTTAGAGTTATTGTAGCTGGAGCAGTACCCTTAGTGGCTGTGAAATATACCCGGTTAGTCCGAAGATCATTTCCCGGCTCAAGTTTAAAGAACTCTTTCCCCACAGTATTGTTGTTTTTGTTTGTGATCGTAGATCCTGACTTAGAATACACAATGTAACGAGTACTATCAATGATGATTGTCTCGTTTTGCATGTCCTTAATTGTCATAGCAGTGGATCCAATAGAAATTTTCAAGTTACCCGTAACACCAGAGAACTGTACTGTTGGTCTGGAGAAATATAAATTAGGATTGTCAATAACCTCACCAGAAGTAACAACTCGTGGTTGGTTATCAACATTATATTTGAACGGCTGACATTTAAGTTTCACTTTGAATGAAATACATCCTTGATAGAAGTATTTGTTTTCATAAGTGATTTCTGTCATGATAACTTTATAAATATGACTTTGATCAAAATATGGAATGAAGTCAATCCAATTACCAACCCCATTGTTAAATAGAAAATTGATTCTATTACGGGCTAGTGAAATATCTCGATCTGAGTCATTATGACTTCGTCCGTCATAGAAACAGCTTAGCTCGAATTCGGTTGGCTCATAACCTTCATCGTCAAAAGCCAACTCTCCTTCGTAGCCATTTGGTGACTCGAAAGTCACACGTCGTTTAGGCGTTTCTATATCTGGGCGATCTTGGATAAATACATGATAATCTTCAGACTTGTATCCGTTAATCATGAAATATCCAGGCTTTAAAGGCATCACCATAATACTTCCTCACCTTTCCCTCGACGAGCTTGGTCGTCAAAGTCTTTAATATGTTGTTGGATTTCTCTAGCGAGTTGTTTACCATCAACAGGTTTGCCACCATTATCCACTTTAACAGTAATAGAGTATTCTTTATTAGAGTTGTCGTAGACATTTGTGTTGGTTGATTGCATTGAACTTGGAACACCAGAATATGCTGGTCGTGGAACGTTAGTTGCATCAACACCGATTCCCCGTAGAATGTTGCCATTTTGAAGTTTGTCAAGATTGGTAGTATCGACTACAGGAGTGATGGTTGGACGGTAATCCATGTCTGCAAGCGAGTCATCGAGTAACGTTCCAACAGTGTTAACAGCATCAGCCACGGCAGAAGCCATACCACTTGCGTGATCGACAGCGAGTGATGTTGCATCGGCGAATCCATTTGCAAAGGTTTTACCCATTTGCTTAACAGTTCTAGGCATTTCTTTTGCAATACCCATCGCAACCCCTTGAGGAATGTATTTACCTACATTGGCTGCGAATAACCGTGATGGTGATTTGATCTTAGCTTTTGCTTTAGCAGCACGTTCAGCTTGAGCAACGATTTCATTGGTTGCGGCGATAACAGAACCCAAATGCGCTCTAATACCAGCGGCGACCCCTTGAGAAATCATCGAACCGACATACACACCACCAGCATGAGCTACGCCAGCAGCGGATCTAACTCCGTTTGCGGCTTGCATCATACCCGTCATGATTGTGACATTAAGTAATGCCATAGCAATACGCATAGCAGATACCATTTGAGTTCCGAGTTGGAGCATGGTTGAATTCATCATTGCACTAGAACTACGGATTTGGTTTGCCATTTGCATCATAGCAGTCATGATTGTCATCTGCATAGTCATAAATGCCATTTGCATCGATGCTCTCATCATGTTTAGAGACATGTTCATTTGAGCATTGATTTGGGACATAGATGAAGAAATAGCTTGAGCAATTCTAGACATAGACGCAGCCATAGCTGTCGCTGCTTGATTCATAGAGTTCTGGATAGATTGAACAACGCCCATCATACCAGTCATTACTGTTGTACGAACTAATACCATAGATGTAGATGCGCTAACACCCATCATAGCAAATCCTCTAGCCATACCGGCTGCCGCTTGAGCCATACCAGTAGATATGACAGTAGATACGGAAGCCATATTCGTACGGATAGCATTTACGACGCTCAACATTCCCATATTAACAGCCATAACAACAGTAGTCATAGATGTTGCGGCAGCGGCGCCCATCAAAGCAAAGCCTTGTTGCAAAGCTGCACGAGCTTGGTTCATACCATTATTCACAGCATTAACTACGAGAGTCATCGCCATTGTCATGGCAGTACCTAATACAGCAAATGATGTTGTAGATCCAGCAGCACTAGCACCAAATTGCGCAAGAGCAGTTCTTGCTTGGTTCATAGCATTACCGAATGCCGTTGTGCCGTTAGAAATAGATGAGAATGCTGTGCTAAGGTTTGCTACAGCAGATCCAGTTGTTGTAAACATCATTCCTAGAGAAGACATCGACGCACCGACTGCTGTAATACGAGATATGAATTGAGATAATGTGTTTGCCACTTTCTCAAGACCCGCGGCGAGAACCATAATCCCAGGAGCAGCACCCATTGTTGATTGTCCCACACTAGAAAGCGCGTTTGCCACGCTCTTAATATTGCTAGCCATTCCTGAAGAGGACGACTTAATCTTCTCAGATGATGATGCGAATTTCTCAAGATCAGAAGCAGCACTAGGGGCAGAAGACGATACTGTCTTAAGCGCGGAACCAATATCTTTAAGGGCCCCTGATGCTCCATTACGAGTACTTAACTTGTACATTACAGTATCGAGTTTGTCAAGGTCGGCACGGAATCCGTTTAGGTTACCAGTACCAGAAGCTATACCAAGTCCCCCAACAGCGATACCGACCGCAGTAATGGCGGCCGCGGCTTTGAGTCCATGATCGGCAATAGGTTTCATACCTTTACCCATCAACTCGATACCTTTACCCACATCTTTGAAGGCATGTCCGATTGCTTCGATAATACCTTTGATCGCATTACCTACGGAATCAACGATCTTAGAAACACCATTCATTACGTGCTCAATACCTTTACCGAATCCTTCGGCAAATTTACCAGCACCTTCAAATGCTTTACCAATTCCTTCGAGAGCAGATTTAACTGCTGAACCAACAGACTCAACAATAGATGACACCCCTTGTAAAGCAGATTGGATACCTTCTCCTAATCCTCGAGCAGCAGAACCGATTCCTTCAAATGTAGCTTTAATAGCACCACCGATGGACTCTACAACTGAAGCAACACCTTGTAGGGCTGCTTGGATACCTTGACCAATTCCTACAAATACATTCTTGAGCGCTTCACCAACTGCTCGGATAACATTAGCGAAAGCGTTGATTGCCCCAACGATACCCTGCATAACAGAGTTAACAATTGAAGCAATGCTAATGAATATAACTTGAATGGTTTGTCCAATAGATTGGACTACTGCAACGATTGCATTACAAACATTTGTAATTGTCTGACCGATTGTCTGGAATATAACAACAATATCATTTGCAACAACTTGGATTGTTTGGAATAAGGTAATAAATACCGGAGCCAAAGCTTGAACTACTTGCGCAATGGATTGTACAATGGCAATAATAGCGTCTGCTAGAGATCTGATAATAACGGCAAGTGATTCGAATAGCACTTTAAGTGCATCCATCAATGGAGTAAATATCGGTTCAATCGCTGTAGCGAATTCACTTAATGCTCCTAAAATAAAGTCTTTAACCGGAGTGAGAATCTCGGCAAGTTTCTCTAAAATAGGACCAATAAGATTTCCAAGTAAGCCTAGAACAATATCAGTTATTACTTTGAACAAATCTGTCAAAGCCGGAATTAACCTATCTTTAACTTGCATCAAACCTTTGGCTAAAGACTCGATGAATTTAACAGCAATTTGTAGACCGGTTTGAACGATTACATCAATATTTTCCATAAATGCTTTAGCAAATTCCATCAAAAGATTAACCGCAGCTTTAAATATCTGTGGCATACCTTCCGCAATACCATTGATAATACCAACTACTGTCTTGAGACCGAATTTAACAAAGTCCGGAATAAGGATCGACAGCCCTTTTAAGAACTCATGTCCTAATTGAACAAATGCCGCAACAATCTTAGGTGCATTCTGAGCAATTGTCGTTATGAATTCAACGAACCCTTTTGCTACTTTAGCCATTGCACCTGGCGCACTTTTAGCTAGAGTATCGACCGCCATAGCGAATGCTAAGAAACCAGCACCAGCAATGGCTATAGACGCCGAAGCAAGAATTGATGATACACCAAAGCTAATCATTGTACTAGCCAATAATGCCAGACCAGGAGCTACGAATTGTGCTATAGCCGCAGCGGCCAATAATATAGCCAAGTTACCGGCAAGAGCAAGCATACCAATACCAACCCCAACCAAATTAAGTTTACTTAATACAGCGATAGGAATTGCCAGCATGTTTAATGCTACGGCAAGAAGTAATATACTTCCAGCTCCCTTAAGACCGACATTCTCAACGGCTTTCATTGCGATTACTAATATACCAAGTGTTGCTCCAATTGCTCCGACCGCAACCAATATCTGTTGCCAATTATGCTTTGCGACGATGCTTAATGCCGATCCGACTGATTGCAATAATACAGCAGCGGCCAACAATGAAATTATTGTAGATGTATTAATCTTATCTTGGTTCAATTTGCGTATAGCTATAACGGTCCCAGCCATAACTGCACCCATAGCTAATACCGAAGCCAACAATGCCGGCCACGGAATAAATGCCAGTTTGACAAGTTCATCACCAATCATCTTCATTGAAATCGCAAAGGCTAGAACCGCAGCGGTTGTGGATAAGTTAATTTTCATTCCATCAAGAGCCCATGCAGCGGCAATTAGACCTGCTAATACAAACGACATTCCACCAATAGCACCCATGAATTGGCCTGGGTCCATACTTTTAATGAACGATAGGGCCTTGAGCAAGGTTGTGATACTGAATACGAATGTCAATAAAGTAGCTATAGTCGTGAACTTGATCTTAATATCTTTAAGTGCTCTGGCTGCAAGAACCAATTCGGTCAATAAAGCACCTAAAGCGGATATACCTTTGATTAATGTTTCGGGATCCATATCGGCCAACTGTTTAACACCACCAATTAAAACTCGAAGAGAAAGTGTTAGTGTTATTAATCCGCCAATTGCTCCCATTTTGATCTTAACATTGTTAAGAATCCGCATAGCTAGACTAAGCTCTAAGAGAAGTGCACCGACTGCACTAATTCCTGAAATCATTTGCTCAGGCGATAAAGCGACAATACTTTTAACAGACCAAACTAATAAACGTAGAGACGCCACAACAGTAAGTATGCCGAGAGACGTTCTGAGATTGATCTTCACATTATCCATTATCTTCATTGCGCCGGCAAGCGCTAGAAGCAATGTAGAAACTGAGAGTACACTAGATACTAATTGTTCCGGACTGTATTGCGCTAGTTTGGCAACCGATGAAACCAGAATTCTCAATGATATTGCAATAGCAATCATGTTAAAAACGCCGACTTTGGATTTACCGATCTTTTCCATCATCTTAAGAGTAGATCCAAAGACTTTGGTTAAGGCGTATAATCCTAAAGTTGCCGCGGCGGCTTGGTCGATATTCATCTTAGATAGTTCTACCATAGCTCCAGCTAAAATACGAATCGCAATAGCCACAGCGATAATAGTTCCAACACTTGATTTAGGAATGCCTTGAAGTTTTGATAAATTTGACATTATCTTGTTCAAAGCATTGAACGCTACCATCATACCGATGATACCTTTTGACAAATCCTTAATATCGATCTTACTCAATCTAGCGATAGCGAGAGCTAAGATAAGTAAAGCGCCAGCGATAGTAATCAATGTGAACGCTCTAACCGTGTTAGTAAAGGCATTCAAAGTCTCACCTAACTGGTTAAATATCTTAGAAACTTTACCCATTTCTTCTTCACCAGTCTTAACGAAATCTTTAAAAGGTTTCATCAATCCAGTCAAGAATTTCTTGATAATACCATCCCCAGATTTGAATTGTAAAGCTTTATCCAAGGCCGCTAATCCTAGTCCTGCCGCAATAATATCGCCAAGTTGAAGATCTTTAAAGATCCCCTTGATGACTGCATAACTCTTCTTAACAACATTGATAATATTATCAAATGCTCCTTTTAAGAAGTTTCCGATAGCAGCAAAAGGTTTGGATATGCCTGTCAGATTTGAAATAAATGATTTTAGACCCTCGAAAATTCCGTCCAAGAATCCGCCATCAAATTTAATATGGAATAAACCTTGAATTGCGTTCTTAATGTTTTCAAAAACTTTAGATACGATTTGTGCTGCAGTTGAAAATAAACCAATTTGTCTAATTGATCCTCGTAATCCTTCAACAAATGTTCGAATCTTAGTCGTTACATCAACCAAACCTTCAGTGAATGATTTGAAACCAGATCCGTCACCTTTTGGCATGAATGCTTTAAAGAAGTCAAATACTAAATCTGCAGCGATTTTGAATAGTGTCCCTAAGGTGCTGATTACATTACCAACAGCCTTACCAATGTTCATGATTCCGCTCATGACATTGAAATTGCTTCGAATGGAAGATAGGAATTGTGATATTCCGTCCGCAGCACGTTTGAATACGAGGATTACTCCATCGAAAGATCCAATTGTTCTCTTAAGACCCATGTGGAATCGTTTTAATACCGCATAAACGGTCATAAAAATATTACCCATAAGTCTTCCGGCAGATATGACTAATCCGTGGACAGCAGCATTGTTCTTAAGACTTGCAGTGAAGTCTCGGAATCCTTGTGTGATACGTAGAAGACGATAAGCGGATTGGTCATAAGTACCAATCACTTCACGGAAACCTTCGCGGAAGTTCGTCATAGCCTTAAAGATTCCTTCAAAGCTATTCTTAATTCCATCGAATAAGGCTTCTTGACCGCCCATGTCTTTCCATGTCTTCAACATTGCATTTCGGTAGTTACCAAGACTACGTTCAATCTCTAAGACAGAATCAAAATACGTTCCTTGAGCATCATCGAAATATTTCTGAGTGATTTCACCGACAGAAGTCCAAAGACTTTTGGCTTCTTCAAATCCACCAAACAAATATTCCCACGAAGTTGCCCATCCTGAACCAATGGATTCTTGTACAGTGTCTACTAATTGACCAAATGATTTGATTTTCTGAGCAGCATCTAGCATCGATTGGTCCACACTGAAGTCTTTCAATGTCGCTATCAATACATCCGCTGTTAACCAGCCATCTTTAAGGGTGTCCCGAAATGCTTTGGTTTCATCACGAGCATGTCCCATCTTTTTACCCATCTCAGTCAATGCGTCTTGGAATAGTTTACCACCCATGTTAGCATTAACCACAGAGTTCCAGTCCATCAAGCCCACTCGTCCAGAAGCTAACGCTTGAGATAATTGATACATCGCACGAGACATGTCTTCGGTACTAGCACCAGAAGCTGCCGCCAAGTTACCAATACCCTTGATCGCAGTAGCTGATTCATCAAGACCAACACCGGCCGCGGTAAACGTACCAATGTTTTTGGTCATGTCTTTAAATGAGTAAATGGTTTTATCAGCGTAATCATTCAACTGTTCCAAAGTAGATGATACTTTACGCATACGAACTGTTGGGTCAGGAATCGCCCATTCCGTATTCGTCATAATTGTTTGAATCGAACCAAGTTTATCCTTGTATTCACCCAAACCATCTACTGGACCAGCAAAAAATTTCTTACCGAATCCAACCGCTTTCTGAATACCGTTTGCTAATAGTTGACCCATAGCAATATCCATAGCCGTGATAGACTTCTGAACCGAAGCAGAAGCTTTCTCGAATGAACTTGAGATTGGTCCCGCATCGAATTTAGAAACTTTAGTTGAAAGATTATCTATTGACTTAGTTGCTCCCGGGAAACCTTCATCGTAGTCTGCTTTACGGAACATGTTTTTAATTCCAGATAAAGCATCCGCTAGATGTCCTCCAGAAGCTTTCTTAGATAAATTGTCTAAGGATTTTGTAGCAGCCGGGAAACCTTCGTCATAGTCGGCTTTACGGAACATGTTTTTAATTCCGGATAAAGCTCGTTCCAGCATACCTCCAGAAGCTTTCTTAGATAAGTTATCTAATGATTTAGTAGCTCCAGGAAATCCTTCGTCATAGTCCGCTTTACGGAATAAACCTTTAAGTTTGGATAATATTCCACCGGTTCGATTAGATGCCGATTCAATGGACGAATTCATTTTGTCCACCGATTTCGACATATTGTTTAATCCTTCAGGACTATCAGCTTTCTTAAATACACTCTTAAGTCTGGCCAAAATACTTGATGTTTTGGAAGTTTTGTCGGCAATATCAGTATTCATTTGATCGATAGATTTGCCGGCTTTACTCATGTTAATACCATCGAGAGATCTTGTGAATAGACCCTTAAGTTTACTTAATAGCCCTTGGGATTTTGTCGTCGATTTTGATACTGCATCAGGAATCGCATTCATCTCTTTAGCGATGTTCTTAGATGCGTTTCCGCCATTCAACTTCGAGAATGCGGCTTTAAGTTTCTCTAAAGCACTAATAGTGTCTTTAGCGTTCTTAGTGAAACTTTTGTTGTCTAAGGTGACCTTAGCAACTTTTTCATCAACGTATCCCGCCATATATACCTCCTATTTGACATAGTCAGATAAAATTTTGTTTATCTGTTTCTTATAAACCGAATCTATAGCTTTGATTATATAAGGGTGTGGAGGAACGTATCCTCCTGTCCCTGTTCCGTGTCCATAGTGAATTATAACAGCGATATTGACACCTTTATTAATATTAGTGTTAAATATCTCCAACTCTTCACCACGACCAGTTTTAGTTATTCTATACCCCCATGAAGCGGCTGTTTTACCAGACCTAGATGGGGTTGATGCTTTAAGCGCATTTACGATCGCAGCACCCAATGATTCCAAAGAAGCAGTACGATTCTTTTTCAAAAATAGTTCTAGGTTCTTGAAATCTCCCGAAACGGAAATAAAATCATCCATGGAGTTTTCTCCTTTCTGCTTCTTCAGCACGTCGTTTCATGATTATAGCCCGCTGCTCAGCCATTGCCTCTTCTTTTGTCATTTTCTTAGGCGGCTCTTGTAATGCAGCGACGCTATTTAACAACATGATAAGTTTATTTAAATTGCGATTTTCCCAATCGAACGGAATATGGTTTAATGCCATATGAGCGTAAATTATCTCAGATGTAAATATCTTCTTTCGTTGAGCAACAGGTCGAGCGCTCCCAGTTTGTTTAGGGAATTTTGTAGCCGATGGAGTATGCCCCATATACTTAAGGATCTTCTCGAAATCATTTGGTGACAATTTAGATACATCTAAATCTTGATCACACATCATAACAATAAAATCAAGAACTTCTTCATCAGTGACCTCATCCTTATTGTCGATAAATCGTTTCTCATGTTTAGTCTCCCATCTGTCTAGATTCTTAAGAGTATACCTAAAAGTGTACTCCGAACCGTCTTCCGTTATAAACTCGTTTTTCTCATCATCCCAATATTCAACATCTTCCGTTTTTATTGTAAGATACTCTGATCCCATGATACTCACACCTCAAAAAATTTAACAAATAAAAAGGAAGGGGTGCAAAAAATACACCCACAACCAATTACTGTGCAGCTGGAGCTGCGGCAGAAGCGGCTGCTTCTTTAAGCCCACGAATATGAGAAGTAATACCAGTAATAAATTTATTAAGGGTAACTCCTTCATCGTCATGGAAGTCTTCAATCAAAGCTTCATAAGCAAGTGAAGTTTTGAAGTCTTCACGAACTTGGTCATTCTTGATGAAGCGTTTTCCATCTTCCGAACGAACGCCATATGAAGTTAAAACGATGTCGTTCAATAGATCGTACATCTTTTGGTAATCTTCTTCGGCTTGAACTTTTTCGATGTATTTAGCCATATCGTCTTTACCGTAACGAGCTTGCAAAGCAATCAATTCCATACGGTTAAGATTGAAGTAAAGAGTTTCCTCTTGTTGGATACCATCGAAATCCTCATAACGAACTTGCTGTTTAATCATGCTATGACATACCTCCTATAAAGTTTAATTAAGACAATAGTTCAATGATCTTTTCTGGCAATGGAAGATATGCATCAGCATCATCTGTACCATAGACAGCGTCAAGAACTTTTTGCATCTTAGTAGCTTCAACTTGAGTAGAATCAATTGTGATTACAGAAGTTGGTTTGTGGCCAGGAACTGTAACTGGAGTTGAAGAAATTGACCAAGATGGGTTTTGTGGTTCTGGACTGTCATTCACAGTAGAGTGTGAACGTTCTGACGGAGCAGCTTTACATCCATACCAAAGGTGAAGTTTGTAACCGTAGTCATTACCTTGAACGTCGTTACCAACGATAGATTTGAATGCAAATCCGAATGGTTTACGGTTTTGTTGGTGTGCTACAGCGCCTTTAACGATAGCTTTCATACCATCACATTCGTCAAATTCAACTGGAGAGTTGAATGCTTCGATAGTACCTTCAAAGTTTTCGGCACCGGTAAGTGACAAGTATTTGATGTTGTCAGCGTATTGGTCGTTTGCTTCAGCTCCTGATGGTGATTCGTTGGCAGCGGTAATACCGTTCCAAGCAACACCTTTAGGATATGCACCGGAAGCATTTTGTACAAACAATACAGCTTCGGAAACACCAGTTTCATAAATACGTTTTCCGAGTTCGTCGAATTTAAGTTTAGCCATTAGCTAATCCTCCCGTGTTAATCTTTAAAATAGTTTGATGCATGTTGTCAACAATAAATTCATTCTCATACACACAGTATTGGCTTTCCAAAAGGTGAGGTAAGATTGGAGTATCGACTCGTTTGTCGATTATAGTGATTTGGTATACTTCATGTGAATGATAACGAATATTGTCAGCATGACGTTGACGTATCCCGGTTCTCTTATAAAGAATACAAGGATATGTCAAAGTAGTGGTTGATGTAGGATTATAGAAGAGTTTATAATCCTCATTAGATTTCCGAATCGCTTCGGTTAGAATCTGTCGGATAAGCATTCTTTTGCTCATTGTAAACTCCTCCTAAATCCAAGATCACTCTAGGAGGTCGTATAGTAAAGCTTTCTACTTTCCATTTGACCCCCTGATATTCCAAATACTGAAGATTTGAAATATGTGTCATAAAAAATTGATCTGCTACTAATGAAATTTGGTTGGTAATTCGTATGTTGTCGATTGTCGATTTGTCGCCATTTTGATCACGACGGTATCGACTAGTAACAACATCACCGCGTACTTTCTTAACAACCACTTGAGGTTCAAACACATCCGGCTCGACCTCTACATCAGTAATCCGAAAACCCGCGTTACCAGAGTATTTCATTTAATTATCCACCAACACGTCCAGATGTTCCTGATTCAGTCGTAGCGGCAGGACCAGCAGCAGGAGATGCAGTAGCACCTTTAGGAGTGAAGTATACAGCAGCTTTAGCGCGTACAAGTGCTCCTGAAAGACGTGCTTCGATAAGATATTTTTGTTTATTGTAGTCGATATCGAAGTGTTCGAATGTGTTAACTTCGCCACCTTTGTTAGTACCGATTTGGTAGTCAGCAAGGTTAACCATGATCATTTCGTCTTCTTTCAAGAAGTTAGTTTCAACGATATCAGCTACGCCGAACAATGATGCAAGATATTCTTTAGTTGCAGGTTGTTGTCCACCGAATACCCATTGTTCGTTCTTGTTACGCAAGAAGCGAATCTTAGTAAGGAATAGAGGGTTAACATAAAGAGTTGGAGTGCCTGAACCAAGCATCTTAGTCTTTTGAGTAGCAACAGTTTCAAACAAGTCAAGAAGCATCTTAGGATCGTAAGTTGCTTTGATTGTGTAGAAATCCTCGTCTTTAGAGATAGGACGGATCTTGTCTTCTTTGATCTTAGCAGCATCACCAGTAGCACGACCATCTGATACGAGGATTGCTTGAGCAATTTCATCGTTCAACTTAATGCGCATTTCTTGGTTGAAGAAAGCTGCGACGTTCAATTGTTGGCCGATATCGATAGCATCGTCACGGTCAATTGATTGTTTTTTATAGATTGTAGTTGGGTCGGTTTTACGAGAAAGGAACGAAATGATTTGTTCTTTCTTTTCTGTACCCTTGATATAACCTTTTGCACGAAGTTGTTCGTCAGTAAGGTCAGACAAGTCAGTCATGATTGATTTAACAAATGCTGTTGGAACTTTTGTTACCTTAGACAAGATATGTTCTGTAGCAGTATTTGGTGAGTAGATTACTTGAACACCGTTTTGCAACTGGTGATCTGGGAACAACTTATCGATGTTGTTCATTGAGTGTTTAAGTGTGTCGCCATTCTCGAAGTCTACAAGAACATTACTAAGTTTGAGACCACGGTCTTTGGCAGTTTGCATAGCTTCTGTTAATGAGTGGCGAATTTCTTCGTTGTTATTAGCAGATGTTTGTTCGAATGCGTTATAGTGCATCAAAGTTCCTCCCTTGTCGGATTGTTCGATTTCTTCTTCATCATCTTCTTCTGCTTCTTCAGCGAGTTCTTCGAGAATTTCGTTAACTCGAGCATCGACAGCAGCTTCAAATTCTTCATCAATAGCGTTTTCATGCGCTTCCAATGCTGCGTTAGCTGCAGCTTCTGTCAAGATAGATACAGCTTCTTGTTGATCTTCATTAAGAGTCCCCAATACTTCGTCGAGAACAGCAGATTCAGTACCTTCTTCAGCGTGTTGGATACGGTCGAATACACTAACTCGTGTTTCATCACCTAACAACACATTGCTAGCTGAATGAATAAGTTCGTTACTTTCCATTACGATACTTTCCCCTTCGTCTGGATTATCGGAGTGTTGTAGCACTTCCGTAATTACGGCCCCAGGATTAGCTCCTGCGAGCACAAGCGATACTTCATAGATGTTACCATGAATGACGTCATTTTGCGGAGTACGTTTAATACGATTCGCTCCGATTGACATACACACGATATCACCATGTTGTACAAGTTCTTTGGCATTAATGGCTTTTTGGGTATTGTTGAAATATCCTTCGCCATAAACACCCTCGTCCGCATGATGTAATTGCACGTGTCCGATGACATTTTCAGGAGTGCTCGGGTCGTGTGACCAAACCAGAGGAACCTTCTTGCCATCATTCTCAGCAAATGCACCATGACGAATAACGACACCGTCTGTACAACGCATGTCGTTACGGGTTACATAACCCGCGAAATCATACTTAGGATGTTTTCCCATGAATACGATTTACCTCCGTCAATTATTCGCCGCCATTTTGAAGTTGTCTTAGGTACTCGAGATAGCCGTCTTCATCCAGTTCTTCTGGATTCTCTTCGTAACCTTCTTCTCCAGGGGACGCGACCGACCCAGGTACAGAAACATCTTGATTGTTATCAGCGATGTTAGGATTATACAATTGATCGGCCATAGGATCCATAATCGGACCATAACCGATAACAGCACGGAATTCATTAGAAGTAAGAATTCTGTTACGTAACAATGAGTCACCAATTGTTGCAAGTTGACTTGTAGGAACAAGTTTAAATGGATCATTATATGTCACAATACGATGACCTTGTGTGTATCCCGTTTTAGTAATGAATTTACGTTGAAATTCTTCTTGAATACGAGTTACAATCGGGTCAATCGTACGTGTATAATAATTCTGCATTTGCTCAGCAGTGGCAGTCCCATCGAATACCGCTTTAGTTAATCCTATCTGCGATAAAAGTTCATCGGTCAGATACTTAATTTCGTCCATCAGATTAGAATTAACCGGGCGATTAAGTTGGGTAATCTTTTCATCAGCAGCGACGTAAGCAATACCCATAGGAGACTCTTTAAGCTGAACCTCAATGTCCTTAATACGTTCATTAGCTTCTTTTCGCTTAATGTCATTACGTACGGGGACAGGAAGTTGTAGAATCATGTTCCATTTATTGGCAATGGCTTCTCTATCCTGAGCATCTAGTAAAGATAACTTTTGTAAGAGACGTGACATGGTTGGGTTTTCAGGCCCAATAATGTTCGCCAAAGGGTTCTCGATGATCGCACACATTTTCTTAGGAACAATGATCTCCGAGAAATCTCCTTTTGCTTCATTATAAATTTTAACACGAATCTTGGTCGGATACCATTCTAAAATCTTTCCGACACGCATTGATGTAATATCATATGCGTCAGACATTGTTGGATCTAGAGTGGCTTCTAGTGGTACGGCAGCCACTACACCGTCATCGAATAATGAGTAAACCAAATCATGAAAGAAATCAGTTGATGATTGGTCAATATTCATTTCCACGTCGAACAGACGCTGCAATGACGATCTCTTTTGTAAAGTCTGGTTTTCTCCATTGTTTTCCAATTTTACGTGTTGAAATTTAATCATAGCTGCGTCCATAGCAATCCGGTTAAAGATCATAGACGCGATAGATGATCTACTATAAGATCTTCCAGCTATGGAGGTGTTAGGGCTAAGCGCCCTTGGTTCGTCAGACAGTTGAAATACATCATCTGTCTCTACAAAATTGGAAGTAGTTTTCGTTTTGGAAAACATAGACCAAGCATGCGTAAGTCCATCTGTAAAAATACTCATATTGGCCTTTCTATGATACAAATAAATCTAAATTACGTTTATAGGCAACCCAGGCATCAATCAAGGCTGCGACATTATCGATCTTTTCATCAGCTCTACGTTTTGACAATTTATAGTTACCGTTATTATCTTGGATAGCTACGGCATTACCCATCGCAAATTTCATTAACTCTTCATCAAAGATCAATTGCCGTTCCATGGCAAGATTTTTAAGCTCGCCCATAGGAACAGACTCGGTCCTAGAACCTTGAATAATCTTTTCAACTCCATACTCACCATTTTCACGAGACCATCTTTCGACAAACTCTCTGGCATTGTATGGGTCGAAACCGAATGCATAAACAGCGTACTTGTGTTCATAAATAAAGTTGGATAAGTCGTCATAAACCTTCATCATGTTTAGAATGGTGTCCGGCATAACAACTAAAGTACCCTCATTTATAAATTCATCGTACTTATTACGCATTGCGGAAGTCAGTTTCTTAAGTTTGCTTTCACAAACATATGAACGTGTTTTAACACCAAATCGACCACGACCAATCGGGAATAAGAATGTAAATGCACAGAAGTCATCACCTTGTGAAAGGTCACCACCTAGTGCACATTCAAGTCCATCAAAGTTTTGTGGTCTATGAGGAATAGTTTCTTCGTAAATGAAGAAGTATGTATAACCTTCAACAGGAATTCCAAAACGTTTTGCTAGAATATCCGCTCTATCAGAGGGTTGGTGTTCGGCTTGTTCGACCTCACGTCGATATGTCTCATAAGAAACTGTAGCCCCAAGATTGGGATTTGCTTTCATCCACATCTCTGGGAAAGCTACTTCACGTACGTCGTCCAAACGGTAATACCAAATTGATACATGAGGGTTGAAGAATCGACCCTCCAAAATATCAGTTAGTTCCATCTTGATAGTATCCCCGACACCATCACGAGCGGTACCTTCAGACGAAGTTGCTATAATCATGTAATTGTCATTCTTAGAAGCACCCTGTTCTATTGCTCCAATAACATTCTCTCGAACATCGCCTGATAACCATTCATCTACCGAGGCGTATTTACAACGAAGACCTTGAAGCTTGTCAATAGACATTGGGCGAATTTCTAATAGACTATTTGTAGCGAAATTTTCAACACCCTTTTTAGTTGATGCCAACAATTGTTTCTGGGTAAGATTACCTGTCATCTTAGATCCTTGAACCATGTATTGGACGAGAGGGCCTTTAGCTCTACTCAATGCTGTACGGAATGGTCCCATGATCTCTTCTGCTTGTTTCATTGTTGGTGCACAAACTACTTGGTGTGTTGTGGTTGTGTCTATAAGCAACATGTATGCTTGCATAAATGTTGAGTATAGAGATTTAGCGGCCCCACGTCCCACAATCAAGAATTGTTTGTTCGTAAGTCGCTTGAATTTTGATTTTATCTCCCATTTACCGAGTTTAGGATTGTAAACCCTTTCCTCGGAGAGATAGAACCATGCGAGGGCACATTCAGCCCATAATTTAAATGATGGTAGAAGAGTTACGTCACTACCATCTGTGAGGGTCATTTCATTCTCGCAAAACCTAACGAAGCCCTCGATGGCCTTATTATCATAGTAATAATCCGGTGACTCAATTAAGAAATCAATTCGGTTCATTTCCAGTGACACCATCCGATTTACCGGAATCTCACCTCTAAGAACTTGCTCCTTAAACTTCATGTACTCTTCCGGATATGCTTTGTTAGATAGTACCAAAAAAGAAACCCCTTCTATCTTCTGTTGTTTGAAGTCATTTTGTCAAAAGCGTAATTAGTTCCTTTTTGAGCTGCTGTTTGGATTGCAACATCGACAACTTTATTAATCGCTGTGTTACCAAGTTGTTTAGCTCTTCCAGGTGGCTTCATAGAAACAACGGCAGAACGTTTAACTTGTTCCGCGAAATCGTTTTCTAATCTAAGACGATTTGTGGCTTTTCTAATATCTTCGTCAGTCATGTTTGATCTATCAAGATATTTTTTACGCCATTCTTTGTTTCTCGCTGCCGAGGCTTTTTTCAAACGTTTGGCTTCTCTACGTCTTTGACGTCGAACGCCCCACTTCATACCTCGAACACCAAAGTGCTCAATTACATCAGAAGAATTGTCTATTGAAACAATATTATTGTTCATTGTACTCTCCCTTCTGAATAATAATTCTATGGGCGGTATTATTGATGCTTGTTGTTAGTGTCGTTAACACACTACCAGCAGGCGGGTCGAATACCACTCGTATGGAAAGGAATATGTACTGTTTGACGAGTCTTAATAGATGTTTGTCGGATTCTTTTAGCAATTGCTCCCATTCTGTGTCTTTTGTGATATCACAGTCTGGGTGAACTTTTGTAAGTTGTGACAATGTACCAACAATTCCGTCGATCTCCAACAAAAGTCGAGCATCAAACCCAGAATCTTCTTCCGAAGCAAAATCTAAAGTACTCTTAACATCGTCTAAAATTTTTGACATTAGTACCTCACCATAGTTTTGTGTCACCAGGCTTTCTTTCGACATATACACTTTGAGATCTATCTCCGTAATGGATAATGTTGTGTGTCTTAATAGAAGTTGTTATGAGGCGATTTGGATTTAGCAAAACGTTCTCGTCCCAATTTAGTATATCGTCTTCTTCCAAAGGAAAAATGTGATGTACAAGTATTGGGCCTTCAATATCCATTCCCGGAACTCCCAAATCATATCCAAGATCTCGAGCTATTACTTGATCGCGAAGATCTAACCATAGTCTTGATCGATAGAATTTGTTTGAAATTGTTCTGGGAGAGATGTATCCTTTCTTGTATAGTGAAAGATAGTTCAGTCGATCACCATATGACGAGTACTTTATTAATTCATCGTAAGATAAATCTAATAGAAGCTCTCTATTCGACATTGAACTCCTCCGACGGCATATAACCTCGAATCGCATTAATGACTTCTTGACTGTCACCCTTACCTTTGACTTCACTGTCAATTAAAGCAACTTTAGAATCATTAAGTTTATTCTTGGCTCTAAGACCTTCTAGTTGGAGTTCGTTTTCTACTGTACCATAACGCAATAGAGCGTTCAAAGTACTTGGAGCTATGGTACCATCGTCTAATTGGCGCTCGGCCAGGTCGAATGCTTTCTTTGTAAGTTTTAGCATTCTTCCTTCTGGTGTTAATGCTTGACGAATATCGTCCGTTTCATTTCTTCTCCGGGGCATTTGTCGATACCTCCGAATTGCTAGCACTTTCCTGAAGTCTGCGTAACGTTTGGACAGCATTCTCGATATAATCTTCCGCTTGAGCGGTAGTTAATTGAGTACGTGTTTCATTAGCGAAATGAAGTAGCTTGTCTAGAGCTGCTTGTTTCTTACTGTCGTTAGCAATTTCCAAGCGGTCGAGTGATGACACGATAATCATAGCTCGTTCGGCCAGCGTAATAACCTTTTTGTTGTGTGTGACAGCGCCGAGGTATTTAACCCCTTCAACAACCAATGGTGCTACCATAACAACTAACGTGATTAAATTAATTACGTTTTCTAACATTACGTTTTACCTCGTCCCTTGATTTTTCTTCTTCCACATAATCATTCACGACCCGACTAACATATGAGTTTCCGCCTCCTTTGACGTATTGATCATACAATGTCAGAACTTCGTTGTTTGACAATCGCCCGGAATGGATACCGGTAATGATCTGTAACCTCAAGAAGTCTCGCTCTTGGGTCTTTCGCATCTCTTCCATGCTAATAGCTAGTGCTTCGATGGAATTTTTAATGCCCTCAATCTCTTGGTTTTGTTTCTCTTCCAGTTTACTCCATAGTTTCTTGAAGACTCTAGTTGAAAAACCAACAATTGATGCACCGATACCGATATACAGTCCGATCTGAGAAAGAACTTCAGGAGATAGTAGCCACTTTAGTAGACCAACGAAGTGGTCTTGTACTTCTGTGTGCATAGTTCTAGTCTCCTTTGATTTAATTACCCCATACTTAGACCCGAGAATTCAGGTCTAAAACCACTCCGGGGAAATTTTGGAGAGGTGCGGCGATGCAGAGGGGTGGGGAGATCCCACGACCCTCCCCCTATAGGGGTGTCGCATTTTGTGACCTTTAAAATGTGGTCACGGTCGACGTTGATGTCGGTAAACGAATGGGCGTTGATGTGTCTTCTTTAATGAATGTCCAAACATCTTCGATTGGACCTTCGTCTACAATGTAGTTCATAGCAGTAGCCTGAATCTGTGCCACTTCTACTTCATCCAATGCATTAGATGTGTCACCCATTACGAATGCTAAGAGTTCTGGTGTGTTGTAACCATTCTCTTTGTCCCATTGCCACCAAGCATCGTAGTCTGTGTATGGATTGTATGGGTTGTCATACGTTGTAAGCATAGCATTGATACTTACTGCTTTGTTATACTCATCATTCGTTACTGATGTATCAGCATAGAGTGTTGAGTTGTCAACAGTGTCGTTGCCTTCTTGTGTTGCCATGATCTAGTTGCCTCCTTTCTATGATAGGTCTTGTACAGTAGACACACTGATACCTAGAGCAGACGCTACTTCAGCATAGGTGTGACCACTCTTAAGCATAGCTCTAGCTCTGCTAGCTGTACCGAGACTGACAGCCTTCTCTTTACGAGGAGTAGCCAGTTGCTTAACACGATCACTATCAGCAAAGCGTAGTACATCAGTAAGCATCTTAGTACTTACAGCACCAGACTGAATAGCTTGCCACTCATCATTGTCTATGTTGATTCGTGTACCAGCTCCATCAGCACCAGTCTTTAAACGGGCTGCTGCAATAGCCTGTTGTTTGAGCTTCTTAAGTTGTTCTTTACCCATCTCAGGAGTACGTTTGTCAGCAATAGCTTTGTTAGCTATGAGCTGAGCTTGACGTTCTTTAGGAGAGTTCATAAGAGCAGTATTAAGCTTGTGTTGTAGGGACTCAACTTGATCCTTATACTTAACTCTTGCCTCTTTACTTAGCTTAAGATTAGGTGATGATTCCACAATTTTATTTGCTTTATCGCGCATCTTACCAAGGGCATTTACATAATCTCCATACATGTTTTCTATAGGAGTACCAGAACCTAATTTCTTAGCATCATCAACTAGTTCAATTACACTATCTGTAGAGATAGTTTTTGTCTTCTTGATAGTTGGTTTTAATTTAGGATTAGCAGCTAGTTCTTCTGCGGTACGTGGTTTCTCCCAGGTCTCTGTTTCTCTATGATCGGTCTTAGATCTAGAAATAAGAGTTGACGCACCCATTTTTGTTTTTCCCGTAATAACATCATAGTGCGTTTGATATCTTTTACGTAATTCAGGAATCCCATTTTCTCTTTCAGATCTTTTATAATCTAGATTATGTTTTTCCGCATCAATAACAACCATTGAATGTTTTACGGCTCTAGCAATTTCGCTATTTGATGCGCCTTTCAAAGTCATATCAGTAATAAGATTTGAAACTTCGCCCATCGTTTTCTGTTTAATTGTCCAGTCGCCTTTTGAATTACGATTTAAAATGTTTTTATCTGGAGAATAATAATCATTCGTATCAAAGTTCTTTAATTCTTTTAATGAACGACTTGTTTTAATTCCGTTTTTATTATTAGGAATAACCATAACTGAGTCGCCATCGAAATCGGCACCAGATAATTTAGATGCAACAGACGAATCAATTCCGACTGCATCTTTTGCACCCTTCATGAATTTAGCTGCAGTGTTTCCTAATTTATTATTAACAGTTAATTCTGGTAATTCGAAAATACCTCCATGAGGATATCGAACAAGAACTACCTTCTCGCCGTTTTTAAAATTAGGAGCATAGATTTCGTTAGCTTTAATTCCAGATAAAGGTAATAACACTTGACCTTTCATTCTATCGAACCCAGTCAATTTAAGATTATGACGTTTGGTTGTTAGACCATCAGCAAAATCCTGCATCATTACTCTTTTAACTACAGGATTTGTTAGAGAAGAAATCTCATCAAACTCTTTCTGTAGCTTTTTATATGTTTCATCAATACGACCTTTAACCAAAGCTGGTGGTTGTTTAGAAACAAATTGAGAAGATAACGTTTTAGACCAGCTAGCCCAGTCACCTTCTTCATTTACTTTATTGATAGCACCTTTTTGTCCACCAACTTTAATTGTTGCTCCGAACGGATTATCTGGATCATCTTTTAATTTCTTCAAGACATCTTCTTTTGCAGTACCTTTATGTTTATTGGTATTGAAAATAATGTCGACGCCTTTCGGAAAATCTTTTGGATCGCCATAGACAGCCATACCTTTAAGATAATGTGTGCCATTTACGCCAATACGAACTTGAGCATAACGGGATTTACCAAGATCAAGATCTTTTACTCCTGGACGTAATTCCATTACACCATCTTTATCTGTACCGCCTTGCTCAGCATATCGAATACCAACACGTTTCCAATCAACATGTTCGATCGGACGTAATCCTAATACACTTTTACCATCATCAGTCTCTGAAATAAATGGTGGTTTGATTTCGTGTTTGTGTTGACGAACAATATCAGGATCTGATTCTTTGGTTAGAACTTTCATTTCAACCCAGTGATCATCATTTGTGGCATTCTTAACATATACGGTATGTTTGTGATATCCTTCGGATTCTAATTGTTGTACAGCACGTTTAAGAGTATTCTCATTTACTCCTAATTGTTGTGCTGCGCCAAGACCAACATCAAGATATGGATTCTTTTCAATCAATCCCTTAATATCAGTCTTAATTTCTTCCATTCGATTCACATTATGTCGAACTTTGGCATCCAAATTCATACGAACTGTAGATTCTGGAATACCAGTTTCACGAGAAATCTCAATAGAAGACATACCTTTTGCAGATAATTCTTGAATACGACTGATATTGTATTTACGAATTTCATGCTTGGCAATATTATTTCGAGAACGGAATTCGGTCGTTGTGATACCAAGCTTCATAGAAATTTGAGTATCAGTTAATCCGCTCTTACGGTATTTAGCAACGACATCTGACCAGGAAGTCGCACGTTGATATGAATTCTCTCCCGAACCCCAAGCATATCGTCCACTGTGTGGAATAGATCCTTGGTGAGGAGTTCCTCTATGTTCTAGAAAATCATTATATGCATCTTCAAGATTCATTATTTACCTCGGTTTACTTTCAAGTATTCCACTGAATTCTTTAATTGTGTGATATACATCGTACACATCTTCCGCTTCCGGAATATATGTTCGAATATCATCACCTTGATAAATACGAAGTTCGAAATCAGTTTTCTCCGGTTTTACCCCATACTCAAGACAGAAATAAGCAGCATAAACTAATAGCTGTTCCATCTTAGGTTTGGTCACTCCAGTCTTCAAATCATGAATTCTAAGAAATCCTCGTGGATTATCTTTCTTTGGCGGATCATATCGAATTGCATCGGCTGTACCAAATGCATATGGACTATAAAATAATAGTACTTCACTATCCATACGATATCCAATCGCGTCATTAACGAAATTAGCAACGGCTGGGTGAGTATTACCTGGGAGTAATTTAATTCTATGTTGAATTGCATGACTCGCAAATTCGTGTAATTCTGTTCCTCGCTGTTTAGCTTTTTCGTTTTCGAAACGCTCAACCAATTTATCAGGACTGTAATTTAACCAGTGACACTGACTTGCACTTAAAAATGAGTGCTTACCCTCGTATTCTATGTGTCTGTTCCATTTCATTTAGAACATCCTCCTTATTCTCCGGATAAATCACTCTCGCCCATCCTCCGTTTTTATTGTAATGCTCAAGATAATGTTCTTGATTTGGTCTAAACGGACTCTTGGCGCTTTTCTTGCACTCTAAGTGATAGGAATATGGCCCGACATCCACAGACAGGTCAGGAATTCCTTGAATATAGTTTGGATCATTCTTTTTGACAATCGCATCAGGAAATAACTGCTTGATGTCTTTAATTAATCCTTTTTGAAAATCTCGCTCCAATTTGGACATTCGTGGGTCACCCAATTCCTTTCGTTAAATTTCTTTTTGCTAGATATAGATCTAGCGATAGCATCATCAATAGAGGCTGGGGATTTCAAGTAAATGTAGAAAAGATCTTTAAAGGAGGTATTCACTCGATTAATTCGTCCTTCGGATTGTTCCATAATTCGATAGGAATAATTTAACGAATAGAATAAAATCGTGTCAGTAGTTACGCAGTTCCATCCCTCAGCCCCGGCTGTATACTGAACTAGATATACCCAACTATCGGAATCGGGTATTGGTTCGTGCTTTTGGCCGTTCCATTGATAATAAGCCCTATTTAATTCTTGACAAATCTCTTTGAGAATATCAAGCTCATAGGTGTAATTATAGAAAACTATGATTCGATCACGAGTCATAATTTGTTGCTTCACATTCTCTCTCCTACGATCGCTAGTATTTACTATGCGTCGTAATACTTGAGTGAACTCAGAAGCATTTTGTATAGGTTCTTCCGTAAATGGATTGAACCTGGTTTTCTTTACTTGCTCATATAATTCTTTATCATACTGAGCAGTAATAAATTGACGATAAACTTTTGTAGTTCTGAAATCTTCCATGGGCACTGCAAGATATCGTCTGTATCTTTCAAGCTTATCCGTTTTATGATATCGCTTGATTTGTGGGAATTTGGAATATGGATTGTACTCGACATGTTGTTCAACAAAATCGGTTTTGTTTCGATAGAAATTATTGGCTATGAAAATACACATCCAATCCATCCAAACATCACCAGGCGTCGCGGTGAGCATTATCCATTTATTCTTTCTGGCGATTGATATAAATGCCATTCCCCATGTTCCGTATCCGATTGCTCTTTGTTCATCAAAAATAAAGAACGCATCTTTTACGTCAGAATACTTATTGATGTTGTTCCATGAATCGACAACACCATCTATTCCTAAGGCTTCAAAATCTCTATGCCATTCACGATCGTTTCGTTTCTTGGCAACTGTAATAATATACAGTGGCTTATCAATATGGTTCTCCATATAATAAAATAGGCCGGTCAAGGATTTGCCAGAACCGACCTTACCGCACAAAACAGATCCGTTATGCATACTATCAACTGCCCTACGCTGATAGTCGTATAACTCAATAGTCATTAAAATCCATACTTACGTTCAAGTGGATTTGCTGCGACGCGAATATAAACACTCTTCAAGTCAAGACGAGCATATGTACCATCTTCACTTGGCTCGCGGCGACGGATAACCATATCACACAAGGCGATTTCCATTTCATCAATAAGACCAAGTTGATCTTCGTTGAAATATGTACGTTGACTTGGATCGATAGGAGCGTCAATTGGAGTTTCACCATCATCGTAAATGATAGCTACTGTTGGGACTGAGAATTGAGTGTATACACGAACTTTGAAATAACATTGTGGTTCGTACATGTCAGGATTCTCGGCCATCTTCTTTTCCATTTCCGCATCTTTAGCTTTGGGTTCCCATACTTTGATGTTAACGCCATACTGCCGAAGAATATCCGCGTCTTCAGGATTGACAACAACGTTGAAATATCGATCACCTTCGCGATTGTATTTCTCTTGTCGTCCTGCGAAGTTCGGTTTAAACATAAACTGAACGTCTTCCAAAATGATTTGTGAATTTGAAGCTTGCAATAATTTAGTCATAGTAATGTCCTTTCTAAAATGACGTGCGTGACTCAAAAACAATGAGAGGTGCGAAAAATTCAAGATTTTCCACTTCCCTCTCTATTATGTGCCATGTAATTTCTGCGGGGTCTAAAATGACCCTGCGCGAAAATCAATTTTAAGCGACCTCAGAATTTTGCTCATTGAGACCTAGTGGCTCAATATAATCCTTAGGCATGTCGTCAACAATTTGATTGATATCACCAACCTTAATAATTTTCTTAAGACCAGCAATAGCAACCTTATCGTAGTAGTCAAAGTCAATATCTTCGTAGTTGAATTCTGAAGTTTGTTTGAATTTGAATCCTTTTGTACCGGTAACAGATTTAAAGTTCTCGTTATCTTCAGTCCACATACATTCTTCTCCAGTGAGAGATGCATAAATAGATCCGACCTTTCCAACAAACTCGTTTCCAAGATAGATATGACCTTTGGATTGTTTGGTGATGAAGAAATCTTTATCAACCAATTCTTCTTTTGTCCATACCCGCTTGAGTAGATATGGATTTGCGAACTCTGCTCCTGTTGGTGCCCACTTGTCGTTTTCAAGTTGAGCAATATAAACTGCATTGTTAATAAGGGCCATGCGTTTATATGTGTGCTCGTGGTCGAAATTATAATTGTACTCTGGGCGTTTACCGAATTTCATAACGAAGTCAACGATATAATCATCAGCGTTAGGAATTTTAATTGAGTCAGTCTTAATATGACAGACCTGATATCCCTCTGCCTCAACTGCGAATTTAAGATCGACCATAAATAAAGCTCCACGCTTAGCAACGATGTTATCAATATTGTCTGGGTGCTTGAATTTATTATCAAACGAAGCGGAAGTCATTCCGTAAACCGAATTAATAACAATCTTCAAAGCAGTAACCAACGGTTTCATATATTGATCATCATCCAAGAACGGAGCCAAAGATCCATTAAACATTTGTTTAACTTCATCGATCTTTCTATGCTTAAGTAAAATACGAACTTTCAACAAGTCAGCATATCGTTGCGTATATGGTCCGAAGTAATTCATATTAACCAAACTATTCGGGTGCATTGACTCAACGTCGATCAGGGCGATATCTTTATATACTCCTGGTTCGGCATATACAAATCCACCTTCACCAGTTTCGAATCCACGATATGTAGATTTACCAAACTTGTATTCGTATCCAGGGAATGTCTCAGCTAATTTTACATAATTAAATTTATCCTGAGGACGAGGATCATCTCCAAAAATGAATCGAGCAGTAAGCTGATTATTTGTCGCATTCATACTTCCGCCTGTAATGGTCGCAAGAATTTCTCGAGCAATATAATCTGCGTAGGTCGCATCGAATACTTTCTCGGTTGCATCCACGTCGTTCACACAGTATTCCACAACAGTGTCAACCAAATCATCAGGTACTGGTTGATCCCAAGGAATTTCCATCTCAACGTGTTTAATTCCCAAATCAACTTCCCAACGTTTCAAAGATTGTTTCTTTTGTGAATACTCATAAATATCAGCATAACTTAATTCATAAGCTGCTGCGTACATTCCAGTCTTAGCATTCTTTTCGTTGATGATACGTTGCGACTGATTAAATAATTCCATATTGGTTCCGCCAAGCAACCGAGCATACAAGATATGATTATCATATCGACGGTTGTTAAAACCAATTAAAGGAAATGAGCATAGATACTCAATTTGATCTGGAGTAGGATTTACCCAACGAGTAAATTCGTCTTCACCGTATTTCTTCCACACAACGACAAACAGATTTGGATATACCTCGATATCAAAGAACACAATTTCTTCCTTAGCCACAATTTGTGTACCGGTTGTCAATTCGTATTCTGTCTTCCCATCGTCATCTCGAATTGAAGACCATGGGATTTTAGAAAATACTTCCAAACAATAATCTTTGTTATTTGTGGATTGTAGGGCTCGAAGAAATACCGAATGCTTCAAGTCTGTAATATCGTATTGCAGACCCATATCATATGCTTTCTGAATTTCGTGAGCAATCCAATCGATCGTTGGTTTTGTATTTGCGTGACTTGGTTTTTCTCCCTCAATTAAACCAAGTTGTCGCTTAACAAATTTACGAAGTGTCTTCTCCGTGTAAGTGATTTCTTTCACTTGATCATACATCTCATTTCTCTCTTTCTTCTCTTTCATCGGCAGCCCCGACGAAATATGAGATACTTCAAGATTGTTTGATGCATTATCAATTCGTCGTAAAGACGCCTTCCCTTTGTAAACTTTAATTTCGACATTGTCTTCAACGACGTTGTCTAATAAATTGACATCACCGTCATATAAATAATGCAAGTGAATGCCTTTACCCGATTTAGAGACCTCCGCATACGTCGGCGGATACTTAGCCGCCGCTTGTTTGTTTAACTCTAAACTTTTCTCTCCATTCTCGTCCTTGATATCAAAGTCGAGAATAATATGTTGTAGTGGAACTTTGACCCAATGTAGTTTCTTGGTATTAATTTCTTTTAGAGTTGTAATAACATCATCCCATTTATGAGATGGATTGCCATTCTCTAAAGCTTCCTGAGCAGGATAATCAGCTGCTAATTTATTGAATACCTCATTGTGGTAGCATAAATCAAGCCAATCCTTAACCTCGTCTTCAGGAATATCTGTATCAACAAATCCTTCAGGAAATGCTACTGACCATCTGAAACCTTTAAAGAAATTCTTAATACGAACACCATCAATATTCGTGTCCTTAACCATTGTATCAAAATATCGGAGAGCCTCACGTTTGATAGTTGCTTTATATCCATCAGACTTCCATCCCATATCTTCGAGATAGTTCTTGTAAAGCTCAGAAATTTGTTTAAGACTAATACCGTCTTTCATTTGCATTGCTTCGCTTCGAATGAAATCAAAGATATGATCTGTCTGTTCTGCCATATCAACATCGAAATAATTATCAAAATAATCAAACCCTAATTGTTCAAATCTATTAATAGCAAGATTAGCAATATAAGGCAACTCGTATTTGATTTGATTCATTAGTGAATCATACTCCCTATGAGGTACTTTATTACCACTAGGATTTACCACCACAGCTCGTCGAGTAATACCAGAATCAACATTTCGAACTTTATATCGTTGGTTTGATGCTGTAATAAGTAAGCCACTAAACGTAACGTCATATTGTTCTTTGTACTTTTGGTTGACCGAAATAGTTTCATGACTTGTCAGTTTCAATAACGGAGTATCGTTATAAATATGACTGATGTCGGTATCCTCGTCAATCAACAATGGAACTTCTTTAATTTGTCCTGTTGCGAATGGATCATTACTTGTCAACAATTTCAAATCAATAGTTCCACAATATTCTTCAAACAACCATCTGAATATCTTGAGTATTGTTCCTTTACCGCTACCTTTTGATCCGTACAAATACATGAACTTCTCGATCTTGTACATGTTGTTTGTAAATAAGGCTCCCATAAACCAAAGGATTTTGTCGAGTTCTTCTGGTTCATATAACGTACCAATCAATTTCATGAAAGCTTCAGGATCGCCTTCGGTAGGAGAATACGTCAACTGAGTTGTGGCATAATCGTGTCGCTTCATTTTGTGGTCAGCAAACAACACTTTCTGGTTGAATGGAATATCATTCGGTTCAGTAGATTTACAATAGTCAATAAATAATCGGAACTTCCCGGAAGAAGCTTTCCGAATTTCTTTTACTTCAATTCGTAGCCCAGGACTCTTCTCTTGAAGTTCTCTAGTTTTATTCCACAATAGACTATCAATATCGTGAAATAAGTTTCTCTGTAATGTGTCCCATCGATGTCCATTCCAATAGGCATAGAATTTACCACCTTTTACAACTAAATCCTTGGCATCGCCAAATGTAAAGTCTGGTGATACCTCATAATCACACGATCTATTATTGGAAGTGAACTTTCTGACGGTAACATCTAAAAAATCCATTTATACCTCCTATCGCTAGTGTAACACACTTACACACCCTTTTTGCCCCCCAATCTACATTGTTTATATACCTAGTTGAATTTTTAACTCGTTCTACAACAATATACCATACACCCAGTTTTTTGGGTTTTTAGGGCATTTTTGGCCATTTTCCCCACTTTTTTTCTAGACCGACCTATAAAATACTATAATAAAATGGTAGAATATGCTAATCCCCCCAAAAATTTTTGGGGGAGAAATTCACCAAATTATCCTAAATTCCAACCCATATTCGCTAGTTTTTTCGTCCAAATCATGCCAAAAGTCCCTCTCAAATACCAAATCATACTCAAATCCAAGGACTTCTGCACGGAAATATTGCCCTGGTTCGTACGTATCTTTCAGCTTTTCAGGCCCTTTATACATGAATTTGAACCCATTAATCTGACCAATACTATCTTTTCGATAGATAATACCAACCCAATTATGGTCTTTGAAAACCTTAAAATCAATGCTCTTACTCATTTCGCCCACCTCGAATTTTAGTCGAGTTAATGACTACATTAAATTCGCGATCAGCAATCCCTGTAATAGTAACAGAATCACCTTCGTCCATGTAATATATCAATCGGTCAATAAGATCATTGAAACGTTCAATACTTTCATCATTCGCAACACCCAATCCATTATATTCTCTATTCATCATCTTTTCTCCTATAGTCCCTTTAGTAATCTCCGGCGATTTACCATGACGATATACGCCTTCCGTATATACTGTAACACCATTCAGCTCTATATACGGTTCTGATGGAATTCGATTATCAACACTCATTATCAGTACCACCTACAATTCTTACAGTTTTCTCGGGATTATTATGTTCCTTATCTAATAGGAAATGCTCACGGATTTCTCCCCATTCCTTAGGACTGAAATACAGCTTTACATGTACTGGTGGCTGAGGTAATATGGTCTTAGACTTAGGGTATACATGTTTAACTCTCATCTCGTTCCTCCAATTCTTTCCGTCCAGGAAATTGAAAATCAGGGAATTTAATCAACTCCCTGGTCTCCGAATTAAATGCCCACTTGCGATCATGGCTTGTCCACCATTTACTCTCAGTACTCATCATCAAGTCCTTCTTTCTCGAAGAAAATAGATTCGTCCTCTTTATCCACAATTTTATCGAACGGACCATCAGTCTTTTCGAAATATGTCGTGAAAGATCCATCACCGTTAGCCACAATACGAACAACCTCACCTTTCTCGATACGAGATAACATCATATCAAGCATAACGCGGTCGTTTTTTTTCTTGGCTTCTTCATGATTAAGCTGTTGTAGATATGAAGAAATGGTATCCATACCATCAGGGAATTCGAACATCCCAATGTGTCCATATTGAACCTTTACAGGAGGGTTCTTAGGCAAGTTACTAGGATGACGAACATCCGCCATAACTTTGTCAAATGTCTCACGATCAACATTCAAATTAAGCTCGAGTTCTTTAGGTCCCTTGAGAATGGCCTTAGTGAAATTCGGATGAAATTCAATCTTACCAGTTTTAGTATCAACCGATGAGGTTCCACCAGTACTATTAATATGTAAGTTATCCTTGGATCCACCTTTCATATTATCAACAATCGCATCGGCATTCTTAATAATACTCTCAATGTTTCCATCGATCTCTTTCATGCGTAGTTCCTTCCAATCTTCCGCATTTTTACCCTTCAACCAGCACGCAGCCATAGCAGCGTAGTTAGAGAGGTCTTCTAAGGTGTCTACAAGGCTCTCAGAGGCGATCTGAGCGTCTTTATTCGGATCATTGAGTGAAACTAAGCGCTCGAATTTATCGCTCATACGGACTATGCCAGCCACCAATCCGAACGTGTCTAAACTCTTCTCAAATGAGTTCCCATAGTCGTGATTTTTACGTTTGAACGTCTCAAGTTGGTGGTCATATTGGTCTTCCATTGATTTTGGTGTTACTTTATCAGTCATTATCGTATTTTCCTCCGTTAACGTTTACTTTAATATCCTTCATTCCCGAACGTCCGATTAAAAGAGATTTGATATCACTCTCGTCGAATATATACATCGCTTCTACACCACTCCAGACAGGACCAGGATCTTTATGGATTGTGTGGATAACAATATTATGTCCTCGTCTATCGTGATCCCATTTACGTTCGATCTTAGTTACCTTTTCAAAATGGAAATCTCCAGAAATTGTATTCCGGCATGAGGTCACACTAACAATGCTTCTATCCCCATTCCAAGGATTAAACATGATTTTAGTGAAGTCTGTACCAGCAGAACGTTCGGCAAGATGCATAAGAGTTCTATGTGCATCAAATTTATCAAGCTCGGAGATCGCAATATCCTTAACTCCATTCATAGCGACAATTTTGGTCGCCTCTTTATCAATACTTTCCATATATTGGATCTTGATATAGGCATCATGGTAACTTATATCTGTAACCAACAGAATTAAATCCGTTGGTTTGTCGTCAGAATATGTGATAGCGACTGTTTTGTATTGTTTGTCTTCTATCATATCACTTCTCCTTACCCGAATAAGTTAAAACTTCATGTAAAGGAAATATTGTCACTGTTCTACAGTCTTCACGTTCGTCCCATACAATGGTTAGTGATTCCTCGTGATTATCATAGTGAGTAACTTGCACATCATGCACATTTGGAAACGTGCGACTTGACCCATCTACAAAAACTACTGTTAAAGGTTTGGTTCCATAGTAATTCAACGAGTCGATCAATTCAAATACATAAGAACTAGATGGATAATGATGAACTACCCCATTTTTCAACACAATATGCCACTCACCACCAACAAACTCTATCTTATCCACTTTGTCATGAATTTCAACAATGCGTGGATCGCCAACTTTTCTAATAATTACAAGTGTATCATGATTTTTCATTACTCGGCTCCTTTATTTATACGCTTTAATTGGATATGCTTCGTGGAATTCTTCTTCCGAATTAAAAGCCTCAATCAATCCAACATTATTTACAGGGATAAACACTTGTTTTGTAAACCCTTCTGGGTACTGTTGAATAATATGAACGAAGTCTCCATCGATTTTGCTTTCTTTAACATAACGAAAAATATTGTTAGCAACTCCAATTAAATTCTTAGCTTTATTGTCATCAATATAACTAATAACATTGACGGCCAATTTCTCTTTACACATTATTTTACCCCTTTAGAATCCAACACATCATTCACGAAATTACGATTTACTTCTCCCAACTCCAATAGTTGATCCAAATATTTACGTCCATAAGAACGTTGGCTCTCCGTAATTTTACCCTTAGATACGTTCATAGCAGCTAAGCGGCTGTAATCAAAGATATCGGTATTTGGTTCAAGGATTTGTTTGCAGTAAATAGCTGGGAAGATGATTTTATTACCATCCACAATATTCAATTGTGTGATTACTGAGATATCCCAACCGAAATAGTAGTCCTTAGTGGCAACTTTCTTACCAGCCATACGACGAATATCAGCAACACTGATTGTACCACCGTATTTAAGGAGGTCTAGGAATGTTTGGAGGGTTAGTTCAAGCTGGTCTTCAACAGTTGACCCATAAGAACCTGGGTTGATTGAGTCGATAAATGCAGCTTGGTCTTTGAAATGTGCCTTTTCGATAGTTGGAATACGTGTAATATCAAGTTTCATTGTTTGCAATCCTTTCTGCGCAACGTTCTAGAATTTGATGCTCCATTAGAATTAATTCTTTAGGAGTGTAGATTATCTCGGATTTAGTCTTAGAATAAATGCCGAAATGTGAGTTGTAGTCGATATCACTTACATCTGGCCAATTATATTGACCGTATAAGCGAGAATTAAATAGTTCGTCAGTAATTTGACTGTGTGGAGGGATTTTGTATCCCGTCACGAATGGAATATTGTATCCATGCTGAGGTACAAAACAATTATCCACATTAGAATGCTGCAAACGGATTGAGAGGAAATAACCCTTACTCAATCCATCAGCCATGTAGTTATCGAATTTCAATTGGTCATTACGAATGTCCTGTAGAAATCTAACAAGGCCAGCAGCTTCTGAGAAAATGAGCATACGCAAATCGCGATTACGCTCGGATAGTAGTAGGTATGGAAATGGGATCTGGAATACGCTGCCTGGGAAATAACCTATCAACACATTACAATACCCAGGGATATAGATATTGACACCTGGATTATTCCGAATTCGGTGCAAAATCCCACCCCGGGCAATTTTTGATAAATCGATTTCTAAGTCGAATGGCTTGAAATACGAACACTCATTCAGCATCTCTGCTAAATACTCTGATCTGTATTCACGCGCAGCAGCATAGTCAGGCTCCTTCCCGAATGGAAATAAGATACCTGGATTAGTTATCATAGCAGCCTCCCTTTCGGAACCGCTCGATATCAATGAATAATCCTTGGTTATCCGGATGGTCTACACCATATAATTGGTCACCGAATGTTACAAGGGCTCCTTTAGAACCATCATAACCTCTGTCGATAGGGATCATGGGATAGATATCGCAGTTAGCATTTGTCCAAGCCACAAGAGTAGCTGGGTTATGAGCCAACCCATCAATAACAGTACCAGGATTTCCATTAGTACGCATAATACAAATAAGTGGTACAGCGATTGTGTCACATTTAACCGTGAAGAAGCGTAGGTTCTGAGATAAGGTTGTCTTCTCCATGATATACCCAGAATCGTTAATTAAGAAACGATATCCAGGGATATCAACAGCTCGTTCATTACCAACAGTGTAATTGGTTACCCCGTATTTGTTCGAGTCGAATATCGTTTTAGACGGGTCAACTTTGAAATCGGATGGGATAACATCAGCCCAGTATTTACCACGGACATTCCATTGGTTTAGGATAAGTTGGTTCTTCCAAATGAAGTTAATGCAGTTTCTGCGTAAGTCTTTAGTCCATTCGTATCCCTTGCGGACATACCACATAGAGAATTTGAGACGAACGCGAGCAAATGCCCGCGCTATCCCACTCGCGATTGTCTGTAAGATATCATCAGTCTTCATTGTATTCCTCCTCGTCTTTGTAAGGGATTGTGAATTCTGGGTCGAGACGTTCTTCCATGATTTCGTAAATACATACGTTCATTTCATTATACAACGCTTCGCATTCGTTGTATTGCTCGAGATCAATATGGAATAGACCATAAGTGTCGTCGGAATTTGGACGGTTTGCACGGTCATGCTCAATAAATGAGATGAGAGTGTCATGGATAACTGGGTCAATATCAGATTCGAAGTCAAGACCGATAGTCTCAATCAACCATCCAGCGACTTGTTCGGTAGATACACGATATAGTGCGTCTGCTATAATTTGAGAATACTCCAGAAGAGCTTCAGCAACAGACGCCCAGTCACTATTAGGCGTTCCGAAACCGAAATGTTCGGTACGGCGCTGAACAATATCCTCACGACGTCCCCAATCACCAACCTTAGACTTAAGAGGGTTGAATTCCCATGAGAACAAGGCAATAAGATCACGACGTAATTGCGTGTCTTGGATATCATAACGGTCGAGGACGAGTGCCTTGTAATAATCAAACGCTTCGATAGAATGTTTTTCATAAATGATGCGATCATGCTCCATATTAGCTCCTTTCAATGAGCGGATTTGACTACCCATGTCCTCAACACTTTCAATAATGTCACGGACAGGACGATCTTTTTCACGGTAGTTATATAGACGAGTTTTACCTTGAGGTAATTTCTGAATGAATTCTTCTAAGATGCCATCTGCGCTCATCTCCTGAATACATTCTTCAGTGAGTGGATCATAGGTAGGTCCGAAATTACGTTCGTATGGTGTCAAATCACGACGAATAAATCCGTCTTCTGTCTTGAACCAATCGAATTCGTCATCAACTGGTAGTCCTTCGAGCTCGCGAATATGGCGCTCATTCTCAATTTCACGCGCTTTACGCTCAGCCATTTCTTCCTCGATCTTCTTAGCTTCGGCTTCTGCAACTAACTCTTCGTAAGATAAGCCCTCTGCCTCCAAAGCTTCTTCTTCTTTCCACCATTTATAGATGCAGTAGGCACCATAAGAGATGCCTGCCACACCAGCCAAACTCAAAATAACTTTAACCGATGCTTTCATTATATGATTCCTCCTAATATTAAGCTAATTGTTTGCGGCCTGGGATAATATCACGCAGGTTTGTAGTAGAATACAAGTTGCGAGGGGTTTGCCATCTTACATAAATTTGTGGCTCATGCTCTTGCTTGTCTTCGTTCCATACTTCATGAGTGTCCCATTCAAGATAGAATCCATCAGTATCTGTCCAACCAAATGGGAGAGCTGCTTTAGGCACTTCAAATCCAAGCGCGTCTAATACTTCAGCAAATGTCAGCATACCACCGCCAGATTGAGTGTTGATCTTTTGAGTTAACATGTTGTCCACTTCTTTAACCCAAGCTTCGTTGTAGTCTGGATCGTCAGATGCATAGTGGCGAGAGTATTTGAACCAGCGTCCGTAGAAATCACCTTCCTTAGGAACAATAGATTCTACTTCAACTTCTTTTCCATCGATTTCAACTTTCTTAGTTTCAACCGGCGCATCAATTTTCTTGAATGTTTCTTCGTCTAATACTTCTTTAGCACGTAGACGGTAGCGAGCGTGTTCTTCTGTAACCATTGTGAGGGCAGCAGATACGGCTTTAAGACGGTTTGTTTGGATGGCAAATCCCAATCCAATAGCTGCAGTAGACGCTACAGCAATAGCAACTGGCACGGCCACGTCTTTTGCCACGTCCTTAACAACGTCCATACGAGTGTATTCAACGTTTTGTGCATCGAGTTCTTCGTATTTAGCTTTGGTAGCTTCAAGCTTTTTGCCTGATTGGATACCTTTATATACGGCAACGCCATATCCAACAAGCCCAGTAGTCACTAATGCGACTGGTGCGTACTTCTTAGCAAGAATTTTAGATACAGTATATGAGTGTTTTGCAGCAGATTTAATAGCTTTCATGTTTGGTAATTTCATTTTAGTTTCTCCTTTGTGTCTTACTTAGCATCACGGTTATATGTGATGTTCTCTTTAATCCAATCTTGTGTTTCTTTTTCGATTAAGAAACTGAACCCTGAACTATTTCCACTTGAGAAATGACTTTGGGCTTTACAGGTTGCATTGTTACGAATATAGTCTGTGTGAGTGAATGTCAGATCCCAATCTGGACCGTAGAAATTCACTGTTACACTTGTAACATCAGCAAATAGCAAAGGGCGTTGTTCACCCTTGGGATAAATTCGAAGCTTCATATAGTTCCTCCATAGTTTTGTCGATAGCTTGCTCGACAACCAAGTCCTTAGTTGAGAATTTGAATGCTGGGACATCAAAATACGGCATGATTAGAAATCCCTGAGAACGTCGGAATATGTATGTGATGTTCTCGTAGTCAACCATATATACTTGTCCGTCTTTTGAAGTGGTGATATCGTCGATATCTCTTAGAGTGTCAACATATGCGCCATCCAGCATAACAATAGCATTTAATTTAGTTTCGTTTGTATGTTTCATAGACCTGCTCCAATACTAAATAACAGATACTGAATTGGTATAGGAAGAATATGAATGCTGTGATCCAAAACCACAACATAATTCCTAATGCCCAAAACCAGTATAGCAGATATAACAACCCAACAGTTGTTATAATAGTTGGCAGCGTTAGAAGTAAGGCCTTAATCACTTTTGTCATTTGTCTCTCCCGATCCACAATATAGCCAAAATAAACCACCCAACCGGTGGCGTACACAATAAAAACAAAGTTCCTAGACAACTACGCATGGCCGTATTCCTCCGCTGTACCTCTCATAATGTCAATCCAGTATTTCTTACCAGATTTACGGTCGACATAACAATCTCCATCAATATCAAAACCTCCTCTGAAGAATTTATCTTTCATTACTTCCAAAGGTGGTAACTCTTTAGGCCATTCCTTTGACATGATTAGTCCTCTTTCTTTTTGAATTTACATACGATGCAGTATTTAGTCCCTGCATCAACAGTACGAATATCGACATTCGATTTGATCCAAACATAATGTTGGTCACGAATATCGAAACGGTCTTCTGGCAATTCCAGAAGTATCTTAAAATCACGTAAGGTCATTTCCTCGACGGTATCTATGTGAGCTACAATACGCTTCACCTTACCTAAGTCTGAGGTCGTGATCCCTTGTGACATAATACGATTCCAACGATCACTCATCTTTTCTTAATTTCCTAATTCTTTGTATTTCGCCAAATTCGATGGCGATGAAAAATGAGGCTAGTAAGAATCCGCAGAACCATAATCCGCCGAATGATACTTGTAAGTACACGTAACCTTCGGTTAGGCAAATACCTCCATACATTAAAGCACCATATAGTATCCATATAGTAACCAATACAATAATGTTTACAATAGGATTGAAATACGGTTCTAATTTATTCATCTTACACCTCCACTGGGATTGGGAATTGGATTTTAAATCCTCCTCCACGGGCCGCCACAATACGGGCCCCATCCAACCCATTAGAACCTCCAAGAGTCGTCCAACCATATGCCTGATCAGTAAATGCAGCTGGTTGGTCAGATAACTCGTAGAAGTCACCGACAGTAACCACCCCATATTGGTCAAGGTTCGCCAGAAGAATATTGAACACTTCCTGAGCGTCTTGACGAGTCTCGAAGACAATATCATTGACTACATTAGAAGCCCTGTTGTTACGCTTAGCGAAGTTCTTAGTGTAGTCGTTTCGTCCATTAGAACGATATGTATCCATGCGGGTTACGTTGCTAGGACGTCCCCAGAATGATCCGCTATTACCTCGACGGTGAATATAGTCATCACCAAAGATGGCCCGCTGTACTGCTGTGATCATCACATCAGCAACTGTGTTTTGTACAGATGGCACGATAACCTCTTGTACCAAATGCGTAGCTGCGCCACGGAATCCTTCTTCACCGAATAGGATATGACTGAACCATTTACCAACACCAGGCTTCTCGATTCGTCCTTTGGCTACCGCCGTAATATGCTTTTCTTCCAATTCACCCTCAGCAATTTGGGTTGTTTTTAGTTTTACTTTATCATAAGATGTTTTGGTCATCTAAATTCTCTCACTTTCTATCGTAGCAATCCACTGTGCATCATCGGGATTCATACGTTTCTCAATTCCAGACAAAGCGTAATAACGCTCTCCACGATATGACATCACATCTCTATATACATTTAGTTCTGTAGCCAAATCAGCTAGTGCAATATCTCGAGGCCCGTCTAGCAATAAGAAAAATGTATACCGATTTCTACCATGGTTGTGTACTTTAACAACATCATAGTCATCTAAAATTACTGCCATAAGTTATTCTTTACTAGTTTTTCCGGCTGTATACCCCCATAAGTACATAGCAATCGTCTGTAAAGCTCCTGTTAAACACACAGCCAATCGTGGGTCGGCGTTAAAGAAATAAACAAACGTAGTATATAGTGCAGCGCTAAATAACGCTCCGATAAAGCACATGCATACAGCGCCAATAAATGTTTTCACTAGTATTTCTCCTTTCTAAATTCAAAAAAGAATACGAGATGTAATATCCCGTATTCTCTTAAACGATCTTATTCATTGTCGTATGAAATGCCTTCAAATTCGCCTTCAACAGCATCTTCTTCAGTAGTGGATTTCTTCACATATCCGTATGCGAGTCCACCAAGAATAATCAATCCAGTTGTGATTAGAGCTTTCTTAATCACAGGACGGTATTTGCGAACAATTTCTTCACCCTTTTTGAAAGGTGTTTTCTTTTGTTCGACAACATCGACCTTAGTTTCAGGTTGCCCTTCAACAACTTCTTTAACTTCTTCTTGGACGTTCTCAACAACTTCAGTTGCTTCGTCCTTAACTTCTTCGATTTTGTTTGAAACAGTTTCTTTTGACATTTTATAGTCCTCCTTTTTATTTCGTTTCATTATGAGATATGTAATTACTGCGGATTATTAAAAACTTTTGAGGTATTCAATATGTTCAGCAATCAAGTCTGGATTAGCCATCAGTGTGCATACATCAGATACAATAGAAGGGCCGTTTTCTTCTACGAAGATTTGGGAAATTTCTTTTAGATCATTCTGAACATTATTCCCAAGCTCAATTTGGTGATAGTTTATCATCAAATATGATACCACAGACTTCTCAATTGGATCTAGATTTGCGTATTTGTAATCATAAGCCATAGATTTAAATAAGGCAATAATACCAAATGTCTCGCTGTCTTTTGCCAGGTTCGGATCTTTTAACCAACTTTTCATTATTTAGTTTCCTTTCGTTTGATAGCCACAGCAGCAGATGCTAAGAATACACCAGTGGTAATAAGGGTAAGCTCTAGGCTAGATCCAGTATTTGGCAAAGTATGAGTTTCAACTTGTTTGGTTGCTTCAATTACTTTAGCCGGGATATTGCGCACAACAGGTTTCTTTTCTTCGTACTTACGAATAACAACTTGCTTAGGTGCAGGTGGGGTTTGAAGTTTAGGATTTTCCTTAGGTTTAGGTTCCTCTTTAGGCTTATCTTCTGGTTTCTTAGGATCTTCCTTAGGTTCCTCTTTAGGCTTATCCTCTGGTTTCTTAGGTTCCTCTTTTGGAGTTTCTTCCTTAGGTTTAGGATCTTCTTTAGGTTTTTCCTCAGGTTTCTTATCCTCTACCTTAGGTTTGTTTTCTCCATCGGCCTTACCGCTGCCGGTTACAAATTGATATGGTACGTCACGATATTGTGAATTAAAGTTGTCAGCACTAAGAACAACACTATTCAAATAACGTTCAGCTTGTTTAATAACCTTTGTGCGATAGCTAATATACAACTGATCTGAGAGTTTATCGGCAGACCAGGTGAAACCATTAGTATGGAATACCGGAGCGATCTTAGTTGCTTCAGATTCTTTTTCTTTCCAAGGGTTATTTGATTCAACAGCTACCATTTTGAATGAATCCTTAACATATTCTTGATTTTCGTCCCAAGTGTCTGCAACTTTGACATTGACAAGGTCTTTCTTGGCATAGTTAACGCGCATTGCCCATACGATTTCGCCTGGGTGTTCTGCGTCCTCGCCTCCCCATTTCATAAGAGTTTCGTCCTTACCGATAACACCAGTTTTACCAGTAGTAGTTTCAACCTTACGACCATTGAAATCAAGGGCTACTTGTTGGTTTTCGGAAACTTTTTCGACATTCCATTGAGTTTTGATATCAAGAGAGAATGTTTTATTTAGAGGGTGTGATTCAAAGTAGTCATTGAATACCGTTGTGACTTCATTGTTATCCTTGTTCGCAGTAGCTGTACCAACTTCTGTTCCTTCGTTATTGTTAACTGGGAATGTGTAGTTGTTGACCAGCTTAAGTTCTTGTGGCAATCCAACAGTGATACTGTCTCCTTTATTGATTGTAATTTCATCTGGGATTTGGATATCATTAACTTTGACATCTACGTCAGCGTAAATAGTATCATCAGATGTCGTTACTTCAACCGAAGGATTTTGCACTGTGATATTGGTATCTTGTTTGGTGACAACAGTATCGGCTTCGTTGGCCAATACGCTTGGTGCTGTCAAAAGGGCAAGTGCGATAGTTCCTGTAAATACGATTGCTTTTTTATTCATTTCTCTATTCTCCTAATTTTCTTAGTATTCTGCATCTGCATCATCACGTACGAGGTGTAAAACTACATTACTACCCTCGATCTCAACCTCCAACTCACGGTCACATGCCATGAATTGTGTAGCGATATCATTCATATCGCCATCCGACAAAATAAAGTTTACATGCTGTTTCACAACGAGCATAACCTCCTATAGTAAATAATTCTCATCGACAGCTGAGCGTATCCACGTCAGTGTGTCAAATCCCTCGTCCACACGACCATATATTGTATCAAGTATATCCAGGAAATAATTGACTTTTTGTTTGTCAATTTCGTGTCCTTTGTATTTCTTGAAGGGCTCAAAATATATGGTCTCGCCGATAACACTTTCCATCTCGTCGTAATAGAATCCCTCGGCTAAAGATACTATCATTTCATCAACGAGACTTCTAACAACATTCCAAAGCATCAAGTCAATATCCAATTGCTTGAGATTCTTAGGTAACATTAAGAGTCCGAATATGTATTTACGATAGTCAGACTCAAATTTAAACGTTTGCCAATTTGTAATAAGACGATCAATATACCAATCGTCCACATAAAACATCTCTTTTAACGGTAAGTTGACTATGCTATCTCGAATATACACAAAGAATTCGTCCTTAGTCAATATGGGGATAGATTTTGTGATATAACTCGGTTCAAGACTCTTCGTCATAATTGCTTAACACCTCTTCGAAATACTTTTCGAATTCTTCCCTAAGTTCTTTTGTATTCTTATATACTCGACGACCATCTTGAGTGTCCTCTAGTCGATCCAGAACATCATTTGTTAGAGCGTAAATAAGCTCGTATTGTTCTTTCTCAACATCAGCATACCCAAATACGGATTTGTAATATGATGTATCGAGCATCGTCATAAGAATATTGTCCACAATTCGTTTAGCAATACGCAAATAATATAGATCCATGTCTAAGACGTGCATCTCTTTAGGAATTGTCATGATGAATTGAAAGTAATGCTTGTAGTCTTCCTGGGCAGGGCTAATTCCCGTATCGGGGTCAACTGCAAGCCATGCTTCAATACCTTTGTCAATATATGACGCAGGCACTAGAAGCATCTCATCTAACGGCATAGCTCGTACCATCGATACAACTGTATCTTTGAATTCGCTAGACCGTTTCACAATAGGTGATACCATTATTTAACCTCCTTTCCAAAATACTCCTTCAGTGTCTTGAACGGTGAGTCGCTATGCAGCGCCGTCAAGTAAATAGTGAAGTGCCAAATATTGTTTGTCCCATTCATCCAAAGATCTGTAATACCGATAATAAGAACCTCTTCAGCGAGATTCGTATCGTCCATAATAAGACCTGGGCGCATTGGGTAACACTTATCCATCATAAATTTATACGAGTCGTACGAATGACGAATAAGATTGTAGTTATCACTTGCGATTTCAATTTCGTCTCCGCGTTGAGACAATTTAAACATTGGTTGTTTTCTATCCATACTCTAACCTCCAGGATATAACACTTTTCTGTTGATGTTGTTTATAACATCTCGTTGATAGTCAATTTGGATTTGTTGAATTTCAACTGTACGTTCTAATTTATGTACCTTATCTTCTATTGTGGTTACTAAAAAGAACAATAGAATAAAAAGTATAAACAGTAATACACTTAAAACCTTAACCCACGCATCATCTTTAAACATCTTGTACCTCGAAAAAAAAGAAAGGGAATTGTTTAAATCCCCTTATTAACGTTTGCGGAATAAAGCTCCTGCTGTCATGTTCCATAACTTGCTAGTGATAATTCCAGTTTGCTCATAGCTGAGTACCGCAATACCAGCGACTCCGGCAGTGATCGTATTGAAAATATCAATCGGCTTCACTTTATGTTTGATTTCCTCATTCTTCAAAGCGATAAGTCTTGCCAATCGAGCTTCCAAAGCTTTCACTACTTCTTCGTCTTCTGCTAAAGCTAACTCTACTTTAGTTTTCTCGATTTCTCCAGTCAAGCTATCGAATGCGATAGCGTAAGCTAAATTATCCACATCATTAAAATGTTTATTCATAATAAATTACCTTCCTTTCACTATGAGCCTTGTTTTTTCTGCGCCTCTTGATAAGCTTTAGAAAATCCACGAGATGCCGCTTTTTGAAAACCGTAAAAATCATGGAATGTATTCTTATCAATTTTGAATCGAACCAAGTCACCATAGAAATAAAATTCGCATGTACTGAATATCTTATAGTTACGTTTTAAATACCCGCCATCATGCCCGCCGAATTCTTTATTTGCTAATAACCAATCTAGGCTATAAGGGTTTTCCCGATCCTCCGTACTAATTCGAAGGGTCTTACCTTTTTCATTAACCCAGTCGTCGATCACAACATAAATATACTCTTCCAGTCCTTTCCATGAGTCTGTGTAGTATCGTTTACCTCGGACATCGATCCATTCGCAAATATAAGATTTGGTTAAATATCCATTAAAAGGATCACTACGCACAGGAACATACTCGCTTTTGATCTTTAACAATACCGTGTCATCATCTTCCGCAATATCATTGAGCAAAATAGATACTACCTTGTCACCCGTATCTATAATATACCGCACAATACCAAACTCATCTAATTCACTCATTACTTTTCCTCCAATAGTTTCTCAAAAGAATCGAATTGTCCCTCTTTGATCATATCATTCAATTCTTTATTTGAACGATTTAGGGCTCGTCGTCCAAGATAATATACCGCCAATCCACCAGCAGCAAATAAGATTCCTTGGATCGCTTCGTCCATTTGACCGTATTCCTTGCCGTCGTTTAACCCTTTCTCATAAATAGCGTTAAGCTCGGCATCACCAAAATCAACTTTTTCCAATTTGTTCACTTTACTAAATAGTCCCATTTTACAATTCTCCGTAATAATGTCCTTCAATTTGAATGTAGTTTCCTCGGTCTCGGAATAACCCAAAGCTACTGATAGATGTATCTTTTATTCTATCACCAACCAAATTCATGCTTGTGAAGTTATATAAATGAATTATTCCAACACTTGCACCATGTATTGCTTCCTTTATAATATCTCGACTAGCTTCTGAGATACCGGCCTCCAATTCGAATTCCGGTACCTCGTCGATAGGGTGGATAGTTAATTCCATATATGGGTCGTGTAACAATATAGAAATAACTTCACCTTGTCGAGTCTCATAAATTAGTCTACTAATTTTCTTTTGAACTGTCATTGCCAAACTGCTCCTCAAATGCCTTCATTACAAATTCGTCCATTGCATGATCGTTAAACATATCACTGCAAATATCTTTGTATTGACGTTGGCTACGTTTCTTAAGTTTACGAGTTAGAAGTAGTGAAGCTCCTGTGGCTAATGCAAAATATATGCTAGCTCTGCGCATTCCTTCATACGCTTTTTCAGTTGCGTTTAGGTCTTTAACAGCTTTACCATATGTTTTATCAAAATAATTATCGAAGTCTTTTCCTAACTCCACAACCTTTTGTTTACCGTCAGTAATATCGGTAACAACACTAATAGATTTAACTTCTTCGTTAAATAATTTCTCAAATGACATACTATAATCCTCCAATAAATAAAAATGTAAAGCTATTTGATAGCTCCAAACCACGCATAACAAACTCATACCTATGCAATTATTATGAAAAAATATTATTGATGACTGAAGAAATGGAATTTTTCATTAAAAATTTTGCAGTAAAGTACATACTTGAATTTCAGAAGGATCTTTTAAAGGATATAAAGGCTTCAGAGCTTTCCTATATTTTATATCTTAAAGTTAAGGTAGACAAGGAATTAGGTCATACAGTGGATGAAATAAGTAAACGTATGAATGTAACAAAGGAATATATTGAAAAGCTGGAAAAATTATTTGATAATGTGGAACTGGATGAGATGCTGGAAAGCAGTCAGATACT
>ERZ773031.67-NODE-67-length-54484-cov-5.406107_pt1 | contig 54484 bp, 59 predicted proteins | sample MGYA00511666_ERZ773031 | MGnify/ENA primary metagenome ERZ773031 (study PRJEB29015, sample SAMEA2738135) | human oral metagenome | biome: human oral; feature: human-associated habitat; material: saliva | place: China | collected 2250 ...
GTTTAGAATGTACATATGTGCCTTATATATGTAATAAGAATATTAACAATAAAAAAATAAAAATATGAAAAAGATATTAACTATTATTGTACTTATGATAATGAGTATAATAAACATGAATGCTCAAGTAAGCATTTCTAAAATAGGTAGAACCGTAATAGGTACTACTCAATATGTAAGATTAGGTACCGGTTTGAATAATTCAATCGGTATATATGCTAGGTTTAAAATAATAGATAGACCTGGCTACGATTCAGAATTGCGTTTGGAGATAAAATATTATGCTTCTCCAAAAGCTATAAAAGCGGGATTTACTAGTCCTGCTAAAGTTAAAGGATTTGCGTTTTTCTATAACGACAGATCTAACAGAAACTACTTCTTAGAGGATAAGAATTCTGGAAGTAGTAATGTAATCAATAATTCCGTCGTAAATAGTTGTAATATTATAGGCGGATTTATAATAAACTTGGGAGATGCAATATTTCCCAAAGCGATTATCCTTTACTCTTGGAACAGTAAAACCAAGGGATTAGAACCAGATCCGAGTTTGATCTTGGATTTTAACTATGAAGGAAAAAGCTTGTTAATAAAGCAAGCAAAGTATTTAGAAGCTTATATGAGAGCAACTAACTACTAGATAACAACCAAAAATAGAAGAGATTCCAATGTGTTTCTCTTTTATTTTTTTTTCTAGATGAAGAAAAAAGTAAGTAGTAACAATTAATATTACTACCTACTTAATTTATTTTTATCCTTTTTCTAGTTCAACTGCATCTCTCTTTTGTTGCCTAATTCTAAAAAACCTATCAACACTATTGTAAGTTGTTAGATCATATACTTTAAATTCACTTACACCAGTCTCACCATAAGATAGAATGAGATCTTCAAAGTGTATAGTTGAATCATTAAGAATTAGTTTGAGATTTTCAGACTCCATATATTTTTTTGCTGTACCTTTCTCAAGTTCAGCAAGAGTTACATGAGGGGTATAAGTATTAAAATCACTTCTAATACTAAATTTTTCACTTAGCTCTTTGTTCAGGTTCTTAAAAATCTCATACCAAGAATTATCAGTTTTTAGTTTAAGAATTATATAATCACTATCATTCTTGAAACAGTCTAATTCAAATAGATCGAATATAGGAATAGAGAATTCACTTTGTGACTTATGCTTTTCTAAGTAATCTATTATATTACTTTCATCTAGCATAGGAGTATTAACACCTCTAACACAACTAATGACTTCACTATCACCTAATTTCTTATCTTTTGCATATAATAGAGTTACATGAGAATCATACTCAATACCAGTATCTTTTAGGTCTCCAGAATCAAATACACAATTAAGTAAGACTGGAGTACTAAGATTCGCTGCAATCATTACACAGCTATTTATATTCTTTATATCTTCCATTTTACTTTTGATTCTTTAGTCTAAATTTAATCTTCATATCACCTAGACGGCCCTTTAAGTTTGAACCACCTTGATTATATCCCTTAGAGTCTGTCACAGTAAGTCCAAGACCTAGTAAGTTATTCAGGAAGACTTGACTATCCTCTTTTGCTGAATCACCTCTAGCTTGGTCTATAAATTCTTTGGCATTACGGGCTAGGTATACACTTAACTCCATTTCACCTAGAATCTGACCTGTTCTTCTATACTTACCTCTACCCATAATAGGGCTATCCTTGAACTCATTAACATCAACCCCAAACATAGATGAGGTTACTTTACTATTATACATAGGCATGTGATAAAGCTCCATCATAGTTATATAACCACACATAAGAGGTTTATCAGTTGGCAAGTATTTACCATCTAGGTCTTTAACAGCCTTTTCGTACTCGTCTGCTGGTAAATTAGCTTTGAGTTCTTCTAAGTCTGCTATTTGATCTGCTGGCATTAAGATCTGAGACTGTGATTTAACACCAAGTTCATCGCTCCACTGTTCCACCAATGAAGTTGTGAATTTTGTACTATATGACCCTACATTGAAATAATATACATCTTCGATCTTATTATTGTTATGAAAATCAATAAACTGATCTAAGGTCATATTATCAAAACGACCAGGGTAATATTTTTGTACTAATGGAAGAATTGAGTCTCTCTTTGTTTTTTGGTTCTTACGTTCCTCTACTATATCATGAATTCTGTGAGCAATATTACCTAAGCTGCTCTCAAGAAGTACAGAGGGGATCTTTCTGTTAATGGTACTATAAGGGTTCATTGCAATATCACAAACTCTCTTCTTACCACTAGCATCGACCATTATAGGCATCTTGTTGTCGGGTACTATCTTAGAGACAACACCTTTACCACCATATCTATTAGTTACTTTAGAACCCACTACTAAGTTAGTCCTCTTGATAAGCCTGATTCTGACTGTATATACAACTCTTTCATTCTTATCTAGAATCATAGGTCTTAATCTATCAGATGCTATATACTCAGGGAATTTGTCATATACAGGGCTTCTATCCATATTCTTCAAGTAGTCATCGATATAATCCTGTGAAGTCAATGAATAAGTCCAATCAGGTTTCTTCATACCCTTTATAGCTCTAGGCTCTTTGTTTTTCTGTATAAATACATCACTAACAACAGCCTCACTGATATCATTAGGTACAACAGATGGATTCTCTACAGTATATTCAGTAAGATCTAATTGATTATCTCCTCCAAATATTCCACCGAGTTTTTCCTGAAGTGCTCTATTAATTTCATCCAATCTAACTGCTCTGTATGTTTTCAATACAGGATCCTTGCTCTTAACTTCAGTGCCAATAGGAGCAATCCATTTAACAGCTTCACTAGACTTAACATCAAAAGCTAGGTCAATGATTGAGTAAGAGAACATTTTCTTTGAGAAAGATTCACTAACAACAAGAGCATCTTCATTAACTAGACCAAACATAGCATGAAATACAACAAGAGCATTCATACCTGACTTATATGTTTCATCAGTCATTCCAATAGATCCAGTAATTACATCGCCCTCTTTTACAGTCTGTCCTACTTTTACCTTAGGTTCCATAAAGATATCAACATCATTCATTGATTGAATAGCTGTTCTTCTTGGAATTTCAACTGTATCTTTGTTAGGGAGCTCAATTACTACATTACTTTCAGTGATTTCTTTGACTTTTCCCTTAGGTTTATTGAATCTCTCATTTAGCACATTATTCTTCAGTTCATCTCTATTACCTGTATCAACCAAAGGTCTTTCAGCGAATGGTAATGGGATAGCCTGCTTTAACATACTAGAACCCATATGAATACGAACGCTATCAGTATAATTGATGAAAGGTATTCTTCTAACTTCTTCAGATAATCTATAATCTGGATGTAAGTCTATAAATTCTACTTCACCTACTGGTACTGTCTTGCGTTTCATTCTGTGCTTAACCTCAACCATTCCATTTGCATCAGGTTTTATTGTATTCGTTTCATAGTCGACGTACTCTGATGCACATACTTTATGATTTAGGTAATCTAAGTATGGAATTGTTATTTTATTAAACTTGAGGTCATAGCAGTCAAATAATACATCAGTGTCAGTAATATGAGTACTAACAGTTAATGCATTCTGAATACCAATATTACCATTAATAGGAGTTGCACCAATACAGATTAAGTCAGAAAAACTTCTATTATATGCAACTGATGGGTGTATCTGAATCTTATTTGTCAAGCTCTGTAAGTTCATGGCATTAATACCTGGACTGACTTGAGGATCATTGCCACCCTTATCTGAACTACTACTTCCTTTCCAGTATCTAGCACAGAGCATAGTAATTACATTAACAGTATCTTGTAATTTACCATACTTAGTCCAATAATGTCTAATATTACTCCAGGTTGTATAGAAATTACCTCTATTATTAGCTTTGAAAATATAATTCATAAAACCACTAGCAACTGATTCAATCTTCTTATCTACAATCAAATCTTTTACTCGGTCATCTCCAAAAGCCATACAATCCTGAATTAACTTAGATGAAATATATTCAGGCTTATAATCCAAGTCCAGTTTTACCTGTAATTTCTTAGATTGCTTTTCTGTTAATCTAAGGGCCTCTCTCTCAAGACCTCTTATATTATCTATTTCATCTAGTTTATATTCTCGAACTTTTTCTACAAGTCCTAGTTCTGGATTTGTTCTTTTTATTTTTAGGATCTGTTTATTGATATCATAATCTCTGTCATAGTCGAAGTTTATATAGTATCTACCCGTACCAGTCATGTTGATTCTACAATCATAATCATTACCTAGCATATTGGTTGCTACTCTATATGAACCCTCTATAACAAAGACTCCATCAATTTCCCTAGGAACTTCGAATTCTGAGTAGTAGGTCTTGCTTTCGTCGTAATTGATGTTATATTCTAGTAATACTTTGAAAGTTGCAGTCAAGCTATTCTCAACAAAGTAGGAAGAAGGCTTGTCCATATTTTCATCTGATATTTTCCACGTCAGATTTGTCAACTTTGCTTTACTATTATAACTATCTATGTTACTAAAAAATCCCTCTACTAATCTTTTTGCTCCTTGATTCCTAAAAAACTGATTAAAATTACTCATTATAAAAGTGTTTTAATGTTTAGTTGTTTATAATCACAATCAACTGACTCGAAGAAACTCTCCAGTTCTTTTTTAGCTTTTTCTTTTATCTCTTTCGCTCCTACATATTCTTCCATTGGTAACCCTGACGTACTCCTAAAAAAGGCTTCATAAGTTACTAAGTAGTTAAATGTATCCTTTAGTTGATGTAATACAAGCTTAACTGAAAATTTCTCATACTTATCCTCAGGTACTAAATTCTTGAGGGTATCATAGAGAATATCCCTAGCTTGTATAATATCAGGATCATTACTATCTAGAATATTAATAGGAATTTCATAAGATAACACGATTTTATAATAATAATCGTTTGGCTTATTATTGTTCATATAATTATCTTTAAAAATCTAAGTTCATAAGATTTCCACCAAGTTTATCTTTATTTGATATTGGTGGTGTCATTTTTTCTACTTTTTGCTCTACCTTCTTATCAAGTGAAATATTAGAACTCTTTTTGACTTGCTCAGATGGAGAAGTCTTATATACTACCTCCCCATCTTTGCGAATCGTTAGTTCAATGTTTATCTCTCTATCAAAGTCAGGAATTTCTATCTCTAACTTTATAGTTCCCATTGATTAAATTTTATCGAGTTTATCATTCATTAATACACCTAGTACTGTCTCGGTCATAACATCATCCTCAAGCTCAAGTTCACCCTTCAATGCTTTACCTACTATCTGATTTGACCAACCATACGATAAAGTAGTAAAGAATGATTTTTTGCTTAGTACTGCTGTCTGAGTTCCTAAGTATTTAATTTCCTCTAATTCTCCATCTGCTGCATTGACTTCCTGTGTTAAGCCTTTAAAGACCATTTCTACAATCTCTTCTTGCATATCACTAGGACTGACAATTCCAGATTTTTGATAAGAATTACTTGTTAATGAGTAATACTGTTTTCTGAAGATATTAAAAATTCCATCAACATCAGAACCTAAGTCACTAGCTACCTGTCTCATATTTGCAACACCAGAACAGATACGCTGATATTTCTTAATCTCTGTACCCTCCGGATAATAGTAAATACTCTCAGGTGAATAAGCATACCTAACTGAACCAATGTAGACTTCAATATCTCCATGTTTCCCTTCAATATACTTAATCTTACCTTCATTATAAGAGTAACAATCTGATATAACTACTTTATCTTTCTCATAGTACTTAATACCAGAACTACCCTTAGCATTCATAAGTTTTACTACTGCATTTAACTTGTAAACAGGACTAGTTGTATTATAAGCAGTACCGATTAAGTCACCTGCTTCATACTTTTCCTTAGGAATTCTTACCCAATTATCAGGTCTTGGAAATTTCTGTTCGCCACCTCTGACTTTCAAGAATATCCACTTACCCTCTTCTCTAAAGGTGCAGTCTTTTTCAGCATACAAGTTACCTGTTAAGTCTTGTACTCTTTCGTGACCACCATGTTTCTATTAATATTTAATATTTCTATTAAACCTAGACTATATCACTAAGGCATTTTACGCCTCAATTACTGCATAGTCGTTGGATATTTCTACTACCATTTTTAATAGTTGTAAAAATACTGCTGATTATATTATTATACTTCCAGCATTTCTGTAATTAAGTCTCAAACTTAATTTAAGACCGAGAATTGATTGGGTTGTTGATTCAGAAAAACTTGTACCAGCTGATAAACCAATTGCAGAACCATCAGGGAAGCTTGCTGTTAAAAACCTCTTACTTAATAAGTCTGGTGTAATAACATTAACATTTCCTGTTCTCTTTTTTACAATTGATCTAACTGGAACTAACTTATTCTCGTCCTCTACTTGAACTGCTGGATAAACTTTTCCGTTAGGTGCTGTTCTACCAGTAGCTGCATATCTAGGAATTAATAATCCCTCATTGTCTTTATCTTCTCCCTCCTTGCTAAATGTAAAATTATTCAACAAGAAAGAGATTTGTCTATTTACGTAACCGCCAAGAGGTCTATATTGTCTAGTGGAGTACTTAATTACCCCACTAGATTCAATAAAGCGGTAATTATCCAAGATTTCTCTCAGATGCAGACTATATCATAGATTTTATTTATCTACGCTCTTATAGTCGTTGGCCTTATTACTACTTTCATGCTCATTCTGTGCTTTCTCTTTGTTATCTAAATTTCTTTGAATTACAACAAAGTTCTTAAGCGTTTCGCCAATTCCAGTAAAGACGACACCAAGCACTGTTAATACTCTGATCATTTTTTCCATAATAAGTTGCTGATTTAATTTAATTTGTTTTATTATTATTTCCAGCAATAGTATAGCGTTTTTATAGTGACGCACCTCTTTAACTATTACTTACGCCACTTTGTTTGATTCCATTTAAGGATCTATTTTCTATTGTATGATAAATATACTCATCTTCATTGAATCCAGTTAGTAATGACTTGTTAGTGATTACTGGCTTTTCTTCAACACCGCTTACAATAAGTGATGGCATATTAATTGCAACAATAGAGGCTAGCTTCACACGAGCAGCACGATCTAGCTCTTTCTTTAGGTCACTACTAAACTCGCCTTCAATTTCTTTCTCGTACTTTGCATATCTCTCTGACAGCATTACGAGTTTTTGTTTATCAGTTAGTTCAGTAGAGTCAGCAATCTTTCTAATGTCTGAGTACGTTTTATTATCCGTATCAACATAGAGAGTTTTAAAGTCAAAGGTCACTACTCCTTTTTTGCTGACTACCTTAAGTGCAAATTTCTGAATATCTCTTGCCCTTTCTATCCAATTATCATAGTGATTTTGTAGATAAGACATAAGAAGTGCTGCTGATTTTGCACTAACTCTTTCATATGGATTCTCAAATATCTTAATTTCGTCAATATCTGCATCAACTATTTTAGATATTCTTAGTCTTCCATAGGTCGTAATTTTACTCTTATAGTCTACACCACCAATCTTTCCAGTAAAGACAATAGGTGTTCCATAATCTATTACATGATCTACTTCAACGTCTTTAAGAAGTTTAGTATAATCAGTGTAATAGTGTTTTGGATCCTTTAAGTCATCTGGATCATTAGGTGTATACTCTGTCGCATCCGCTAAACCATTAAGTGTTTCATGATTAAATTCAAAAACACCCTTCATATTTTTCTTGTATATGTAGTTATAACGTGGACTCATTTTCTTATAAGTATCTTCTGCAACTTCTTCTGGTACAAGTGTTACTGAAATTGTATCACCGTCGAAGTCCATTTATATTCTACATAGGTCGTTAATCTATGTACGTTCTCTAATGAACTGCTATACGTCTCCGCATAGATTAGACTATATCTTCTACTTAAGTCAAACTTAGGTAGCCTCGCATTTCGGACTCACTTAAGTCCTACTCCCCTACATTCATCGGGGATAGTCGTTGAAGTTATAATATAAACTGATTAGCTATTTCAGTTCTTTTCTTGTTAGTGCATTCTTAGGGTCTAAATATTTCCACCCATGATTGTCTTTTGTTAGTCCCTTCATCCAACTTCTTAAAGTAGTATTAGGGATTCCGGTATCACTTACTGCATCTTTTAAGCTAGGATATATAGTCCCATCCGGGCCAACAACTTTTTTGGATTTATAACTTTCTCCACCTTTTGCTTTAAGTTTAGATCTAACTCCCTCATACTTACCACTTTTCCAGAGGTCAGCTACTTTTTTTGATATGGTGTCCTTGGCCTTCTCCGTATGGGACTTTCCCCAGAAACTATTTTTCTCCCCAAGTTTAACTTCTGACCACTTTTTCCTTTGTTCTTCCGTTAACTTGGTTCCTTTTCTAGACTCAGAAAGTTTCTTTTTGGTTTCATCAGAGAGATGCTTTCCAAACATAGGACTATTTTTTCCTTTTCTTTCTCCAGTTTTTCTAATTCTCTCACCCTCTTTTCTGATAGACTTTATAGCAGTTTCTCTCGCCTGTGCAAGAAGTCTAGTAGAAAAACTCTTTTGCAAGATAGTTGATCTATCTTTTACTCTTTCTATATATGATGTCGTAAACAAGGTTGCATAACCGAGTTTAAAATTATTAGGATAGGCCTCTAATAAAACTATGTGTGCCATTATATGATATCTAACTGGCAAAACTACTATATTACTTTTCTTATTGTTACCACCCATACACTTAGGTAATATATGATGTTTTTCCGTGACACAAGATAACTCATCCTTAGTCATAGAAATACACCTATCTATCAATCTAATATATAAGTTTAGGTATTTCAGTCTATGTTGATAATCTTCTCTATTCCTGCAATCTTTTTCTTTTATATCTGGTAAATTAAATTTCATTTTTATTATACTATAAGTTTTTGATTTAATATAATTATAACCTGCTGATTGTCTCTATGTTGTAAATTGTTAGGGTTGGTAGCTAAATCCAACATTAACCTCCTATTACAACCTTTGCGAGAGTTTCCAGCAATTAACGAGGTTTTGTAACGCCTTGATTCTCAGGTAGTTAAAGCGTTAAGTGGACTGCATAAGGCGATGGGGTAGTGAATCGCATCGTCATCTGTTAGTCTCATTTTTACTGCATAGATACTATATTCGTGAAGTGTTGGTTGTCTATTTGCTCGGTATTGTACATTAAATTTCTTTATGTACACCAGACTATATCTTTAAAATATTCCACTATTTTATTTTGTACATAGTCGTTGAGCTAGGTATTAATTTTCTATTTCAAATTTTAGTTTACTGTTCTTCTTAACTTCCTCCCTTAAAAACTTATATACATTTGATTTCTGTGATTTCTCTAAGAACTCAGTATACCTTGTTTTAGTGGGATCTAGTTTTGTATACTTCTGGAACTTTATCATAGTATCAAACTCAAGATCTGCCAAGTCATTAGTAGGTCCTGATATGATTGCTATAACTTTTCCACCTAGTATCATTTTTGGGATTTGTTTTTCAACTCTTCTTTCCCAGTCTTTTGAGAATCCGACTTTAATACTCCCTGGAAATTCTAAGAAGTACATAAAACCTTCGGACCCTTGAAATTTGTTATGTAATAAGTTTCTGTTATTGATTCTCATTGCATACTCTGATCCATAGCCCCTAGAAGTTTTATCAAGTAAGTTTTGTTCTCTTATCCTGATCATTCTGTCATGCTTCTCTTGACTACTATTCCAAACTCCAATCTTACTAGTCCCAGTATATCTACCTTGCTGATGTAGTAATCTCATATGTTCGGATCTATTCCATATCGAATCAGAGTAAGATTTTCTTTTTAGTATCACCCTGATTTCTCCTTTCTTATTGTCGAAAATTAAAATACCTAGTTGCTGGTCTAATTTATTCCTATTTGTTCCAGCAGTTCTCAAAATTACGTACCAGTTATTTTCATACTAGCACTATCTGCTTCTCAGCATAATCTTTAAACAGCTTCATAGTAGTTGGATTATTATACTCCTCTTTGGTTGCTTGCATAGCTTCCTTCCTAGTAAAATTCAACTCTTCCATCAAGTGTTTAATAAAACCTTCACGACACATTTCATAAGCTAGATGAGTAGGAACACCAAGTTCATCTACTGCTAACTGTGTATCTGGTACAATTGGGCTTCGTGCTGAATTTTTAACACGAACACTGTACATTTCACGAGCCTCATTCTTCTTTGATGTATTAAGCAAACCAGTAGCTTGCTTTTTACCAGAATTAATCATTGCACGTAAGAGGGCATTATATCTAGCTTTTTCGCCTGGTGTTTTGAATCTCTTAATCACATCATTGTAATTATGTGAGTTCTTATCAGTATCAGCAGGACAACAAAAGTGTAATATAATAGAATACCAAATACTAAGTTTATGTACGTGGATCTTCTTTTTTCCTCCCTTAATTGCAAGACTATAAGGTCTCATCATAGCTGGCAAAACTAAATAATACTTATTAATTAGCTTTTTATAATCTGATAGATATGATGGAAAATGCTCTTCTATTATCTTAAGTAAACCTTCATAAGAACATTTGTCTAAGTCAGTAATAAACTCAGAAATAGTAAGAATCTTTTTCTTCTTATCATAGTCAAACTGGCACGTATCAAATACTTTTATACCAAGTTTTTTAGCACTTCTACCAGAGTAGCCATTCCTTTTTAGGTCATCCATCAAGAAATCAAGTTTAATCTCAGAATCCTTGAAGATTGTCTCAAATAATTCTAGGAATATATCAAACCTAAGAATATTCAAGTAATAAAAAGGAAGTTCAATTCTAGCAAACCTTCGTAACCCTTCTTCCCTAGTAAATACACGTGCTCCGCAATTTGGGCACGGTTCCGTTGAATGTTGCCTAATATGACCACAAACACATCGATCTTCATAGGGTGAGCCGAAGATATCAACATCATATAATCCCCCTACTACTGGCTGAACAGAAGCAAAGGTAAGGTTAATATCTTTATGGCTTGTTAGAACTCTATCTTTTCCATCTGATCGGGTATAATCAATTATATCCTCATCAGTTAATAACTCTAAACTAGCTGCCATTTTATTTAATTTTACAAGTTGTTATCTTTCCAGATTATTTTCTGAGACATTTCAAGATCATCTGCATTCTCAGCCGACCAATTCTTATAAGCCTGCTTAAAATCTGCAATAGCCTCAGTTCTAGTTCTATCTTTCAGAACCTCATAAATACCTGCATCTTTATCTACTACTACTTTAATATAATCAGATATTAAGTCTTGTGTAATAGCCTTAGATGTATTATTGTACTTTGGTCTGATCCTTCGATACTCTAGAATATCTTCCGGTGTTAGATCAAGATCTGCAAAATCAGAGACAGTAGTTAGCTGCGCAGGCTCCCTACTAAACCATTGAGTGCCTTTCTCTCTAACTCTTTGAGCTACTTCATGCCTTCCACGACTGTCATAGCTCTTAGCCAATTCTTCAATAATGTCTGCCTTATTTTTCTGTATCCTCTTAAGAGCATTGTCTATTTGTACTTGATATTCCTCTGGCATCGTTGGACAGTTTAATATCAGGTCATACATGTTCGAAGAGAATAAAAATATGATAAGAGCAGGTAATTGGCGTTGTTTTCTTCTTCTAGACATAATTGAGTCCTTAGATAAATCTCTAGAAGCAAGGTATTCTATGAATCTTTCTAGATGCTCCCTGGCATTTTTGGCATATTCTTCATTAAATCCACCATCATCAGTGCCACCAAATTCATCATCCAAGTCTCCTAATCTAATTGGGACATCTGGAGTATAAACACTGGCTGGAATACGATTGTGGCCTTGGATATGAAAAATATCTTTCATGTATTCACCGATCGTCTTTGTTGACGTATTGTTTGGATCAGCCGTTATAACTGCCCTAACAGCATCGGAAATACAAGCATCCATGTTACCAGAGCCAATACTGAACTTTGTATCGTTTTTCTTAGCAGATAAGACAACATCATTGTAATCTGAACTAAGCTTAATTTCAGTCTCAGTCATTCGGCCCTTGTTTGCCTCTAGTAATTCACGCTCACTTAACTTCTCAGATTTTTCTAGTTCAGACTCGTCAATCCCATCATCTTCGTCATCGTTACCATCCGAATCCTCTGGAGCAACATAACTCAGACCTTCAAGATCTTCATCTTCGTCTAACAAAAAATCATCGTCATTCATTAGCTTTCTTATTTTTAAAATAAAATTTATATTATTCACTTTGAGGGATAGTCTGTATAATCCTGAAATTTAAAAAGTTAATCCCTCAATTATAAAGTATATGGCTGCTTATAATGCTACTTTTTACCAGTTCAAGGCACTATAAACCTTATATTTGGTAAATTAATACTAAACTTGGTTGTGATAATTAGGTTTAGTATTGTTTGTTCATGATTATGGGGAGAGTTAGCTTGGTCGGGAGATTAGGTTAACTCATTTTTTCTCTTTGTATTAATACTGGCGATAAATATAAGGTCAGATGTAATTAAGCACAAAAATTAATATCCTGTGCTACTTTATATGACCTCCACCAAATCGCCATGAATACCTTACATATGTAATATTATTCATAGTTCATTATTTTACGTCTTAAATAGACTTTAATTATTTATAACTAACTTGGCCGTGATGGTTAGGTTAGTTTTTATTTTCACCTTTAAATACCTTATATATGTGAGGATAATTATATAAATTCACTTGTTTATCTGTAATATTAGCTTAGTCGTGATGATTGGGCTAATATTTTTATCCGCCTAAGACACAATTAGATGCCTTATATATGTGATAAGTAATATATCATCTCAAGACAAAAATAATAAAGTCTTGAGTTTATTTTTAAACAATAAATAAAAAACAATAAGATATGTTTAATAAAATAATGGATAAAGGTATCACTCTTGCCGTATGTGCAGGAGGACAGCTTATTGGAAATACCCTATATGATCTAGGGTATGATGTAATAAATAATTTTGATCTATATAAAGAATGGGTTAAAAATAGATTTAGAAAGGAGGAACAGCTATGTGCGAACTCCTAAAATTACAGATAGCAGAAGGAATTTCTGTAGTTAAAGGTTATTTAATAAATGACCTTAAGTTCTATCTAAGAAAAAAGGTAGAAGAAATGAAAAAAGCAGCTGAAGAGAAGGCTGAGAATCAGAAGGATTAAGTTCTTTCTGATTTTTTTATTCCTTATAAGTATGAAAATAAAACTATTAAAAGATTATGTTTAGAGACGGAGTAAATTTAAGTAAGAATGCCTGGTATATGAGGCTATTAAAGTTTATGTGGAACTATAAACCAGAGAACTTTACTAACTTATGCCCGCTATTCTGGAAAGTTGTCTTATCTATTGTCGTTTTTGTACCTTGGCTTTTTATAATTAAGCCTATAAAAACTATAATAAGCTTTATCAATAAAAACAGTAATAGTATACCAGCTAGAATATTTAGACTGGTTGAAAAAGCAGTGGTTAATTTAGTTTGGATTACGTTTAGCCTAGTTATTGGTTTTTGTCTTGCCGTATTTATTGGTAATGCTTTTTCAGAAATAGTTAATAGGGCATTTTATGTAAGTAGTGATAAACTAATAAAGCTGCTTATCATGATATTTATTATATTATTAATTATAGTCCTCTTGGTTGTGGCTGCTGTTAAGTACGAAACGAATAGAGGTGAAAAGAAGAAGGGGCTCAGTGGGGAGGTAGTATTAAAGAATAAACGAAGAAACATAGCTCATCGTATATTTATTAAACCAATTATCGATCTTTTTATACTGGCTTTTGGTTACATTAAAAGTATATACGACAAAAACTGTCCCTTTATTAATTGGAAAGATTAAAGAGAAAAATTATGATATTATTTTTATTACTTATTATATTTCAGTTAATTTTTGATAAGATAACTGGAAGGTTTGAAAAGAAATTAGATTACATTTCAACTGTGATTTGTAAATCTGCAATATTACTTACAGTTATTTGCTTTATATCGAGCATTGCACCAAGTAATTATGAGAGAGTTAGTAATAGAATATTCAAAATAAATAAAGTTATTTCGAACAGGATCTTTCGTATTTCAACACCTACAGATTCAATGGACTATATAGACATTGAGAAGGAAAGAATTTCTCAGATAGTGTGTGATAAAAAATTGAAGAGGAGTTTGATAGAGGTAACAGGATATATGAAAGTTAGTAAGAATGATCTAATTTATTCAGTTAATATAGGATCAGATCATTATACTTCTTATAGAATATATCTGACTACCTCTGATTATAAGAAATATACAGAAGAAGATAAGAGATAACAGATTAAGACTGAGGATTAAGTTCCTTGGTCTTTTTTTTTTGAAACCTACTAAACTGCCTAAATTATAACATTACTACCTTATGTGTGTAGATAATTAAATCTTAGTACTATGAATAGATTACTTATATTTCTTCGTTCCCTAATTGATAATAGTAATAGTAATAGTAGTAAGAGCTTTGCATTGTTAATCTCAACATTAACTGGAGGACTTATTGCATTATGTGTTTGTTTCGTTCTTATCTTTGATGCAGTTACTAATGGATTTGTAAAAACAGACTTAGCTGATCTTGGTATATTCTTACTATGTGTCGGAATGTATATTGCTGGAAGTGGTATAACAAAGGCAATATCAGGTAGGTTTGATAAGTTTGGACCTAGTAGTAGAGATTATAGGGATGATGAAGAGAATGAACAATTATACAATGGGAACGATGAATTTAGGGGAAAGAAGAAATAAACCCCAGGAAGTAACTTAAGGAAATACTCTTTAGGTTGCTTCTATTTTTTTTTGCTCCTATGAAAAAATAAAAAGAGCTAGAAATTAATCTAACTCTATTAGTATCTATTATCTCTGTAGGCTCTGTAGAAATAATAATACGCAGGACCACCATTTAACGTAGGTCTCACGTTAACTCTTAGGACAGGAAAATCAGCACTAAGGTTTGGCATTTTTATTTGGTCTCTCCACCTAAATAATATTCTATCCGGGTCTCTCTTACTATCAAGACCGCAACCAATGCCTTCTATCAGTGCTAAATCTTGTCCTAGGTATTTTAGAAGTAGTGGTGCATTATCTGACATTCTACTCATATCTTCTATACACTCATCTATTATAAAGAAATCACCCTGTATTATTTCACTATAAGGTACTAAGCTAAAATGATTATTACCTAGTCCTGGAAATCCTAACTTAATTTCTTCTAATCTATCAAGGAAACAATTAACCCTCTTTGGCCAATCTAACCTATGACCTCTAGTATTTCTAATAAATTTAATAATCGAATCTATATTTAACATCCTATTCTATTTTTATCTAATACGGTTATATCTATTTACTATCTGGAAAAAACTACCAATAGCTGGAATAAGGGATCTAAATGATTTCTTAAAACCAAAATAACCTTCACGGTCCTTCGTATAATCATAGTAATTTATGAGTGTGCTAAATAATTTATGACTCTGTTGAAAATCTATATCGTCTAGTTCAAAAGTATTACAGACATCTCCTATCAGTGCCTCTACATCGACCACATCATCTTCAAAAACATGATCAGGTAGTTCCATTGGTTTAACCTTCCCATCCTTAATGAAGAAACAAAGCACTCTATATTTTACTATGTATTCAAAATATTTATCTATGAATTTTATAATCTCTGCTCTAAAGTCTTCCATTATTTAATAATTACTTACTGCCTCTATAATAATTAAATCAGTCGCTTTAATCCCATTAATCCTAGTCTCAGTAAGATGAGAACTAGATTCTGTAACCTGATCTAAAGCATTCTGACAAGAATCTATAAGTGCTATAGAACCTTTAACATCTATACCTATACTGTCACAGGAGAAAATTGGATTATCCCTTAGAAGCGTTGGAACTAACTTATTCACTTCGATTATGTCATCCTCTTCGTCCTCATAATGAATGGAAAGTAGTACTTTTTCTACTCCTTCAGGCCCTTCAATTAACAGAGGAAGTCTGTTATTATTACAAACAAACTCAAATCTTGCATCTAATATATCTAGTAAACTTTTCTCTTTCATATTATATTTATCCCAGATATGAACCAGTATATCCAATCAGTCTAGTACCTTTCTTATAAAAACCACATATATCAAGTATACAATGCCCAGAATCAGTAGAAACAAATTTGGTCTCCTTATCTTGTTTAGGGTAACATATACCTATTTCAAAGACTAAAGATTCTTTTGGTACTAAAGGGATCAGCTTAATTATTTCCTCAATAAGACTTAATAATTCCATTGTCTCTTTATAATCAATGTCACAATACTTTAGTTCAGTGCTAATATAATTAAAGAGCTGGTCTAAGTCGCATGTTCCATCTTCACTAATGATACTAGGAACTATAGGAACTTGATAAATCCTCTCATTTTTACCAACTACACATAATATTTTATTACTTGCTATAAATTCAAAATAATTTTCTATCAATTCTGCGATAGTATTCATATTTTTTCTCTTACTATTAATAAAGCATCTGAGTACTTATAATGGTTATTCTCTGAATAGAATTATCATTATACCAAGATGATAAATGCCTAAATAAACCAAATCCTTTAGTATTACCTTCTACTTTTTCTTGTTTGTTCTTGAAGGTAATTACGAAATTATAGATACTTTCCCGATCAGGTATAAAGTTTAATGTACTATTTACATAATCTACATACCTCTTTATATTATCGTTGCTTATTTCTTTCAATCCTAGAAATCTAAAAATACTTCTAACATACTTGACAAAATCAACATCCTGAATCGACTTGTCTCTACCATCTAAGTCTACAATATAATTAATAGGTTGAATATAGTCAGTACCAAAGATAGGAAGAACATTAAATCTATGAATAAAACCTAGATATTTAGAAAAAGTTTCACCTAGGTACTTATCCGCTAATTTTTCATAAGGACTTGAATATGTACGACCTATTAAGAAAGTACCCTTTATATCAAAAAGACTGCTTGTCATGAATAGATCTTCTGAGAGATTTGAAATTCTAACATCTACTGATATATCTATTTCAGGAGAGCTATTTTTTATAGTATATTGATCACCCAAGTTAATACGATCAACTCTATCAATACCAGTAGATAAAATATACTCTGCAAATTCTATACTACTTAATGTCTTTCCTATATTAATAAAACCTATTTTCTCTCTAACAAACAATTCCTCTATTGTCTGGTGTAATTTATGTAGATCTAAGCACTCGTCTTCAATATGGAACTTAATAACTTTATAGGTACCTGTATCAGTTACTATAGGAAGAAAGCCACTCTCTACTATAAATTCAAACTTTTCTTCAATTATATTATTTATATAAATGTTAACTAGTTCATTCATAATCAATAAACGTCTAATACTTTTATACCTTTGACATACAACTTAAGAAGTTTCACCTGTGTTTAGTAACATTTTTGCTATTTCTTTAACGTTTCTAATAACCTTAAGTGTTTTATCATAATCTATTTTCAATAAATCATCACCTAATTCACATAATAGAACTTCCTTGAGATGTTTAATATCACAAACACCTTCTTCAGGAAAAACATAATTATCTAATAAGCGGTGAGGTTTATTATCTACTACCAATGGAATAACTTGGTTCTCTGTAATAAACTCAAACTCTTTATCCAAGACTTTACTGATATACTCCTCTACTGCTTTATTTACGTCTTTCATGTCTAATATCTACTACCTTAATTCCAGCAATGTAGGAGCACATAAGAGAATGCATAAGTGACAAGTACCCTCTAGATTTATTACACTTTCCACCAGCAGTCTCTATCTCGATAGAATTTCTACCATCCATTTGACCAATGAATTTATTTAGTACATCTAATTTCTCTATATACCTAATAAAACCGATTATTGACTTAATATTCAAGCTTGATCTATCTATAGTACTTTTCACCCTATCAAAAACTGATATTATAAAATTTTCATTATATCCTGCTTCGACTGGCAAATAAATTACACAAAAATGTTTGTCAATTGTTATTAAAGGTATCACTTTATATTTAGAAATAAAGCCTATATTATTCCTTACAACTTCATTAATGTACTTACTAATTTCAGGCCTAACCATAGGATCTATAATACTAGATAATTCAATATTAGCAATACGGTAGTTATGATCTAGCAATATATCATTTGTTAATAATTCTATAATTAAATCTTTCTTAGATGGAAATACAGTATAAAAGCTTTTCTTATTAATTCCTGATAGGCTCTCTAGGTATAGTCTTATTTTATCTGCACCTTCCGGACCTCTTTCAACTTCGTCTAGTACTTTCTTTACTACCCTAATGATCCTTAAAGTTCCATTAGTACTTAAGTCACAAAAACTAAAACCTGTATCCACTACTTCATGAGTCAAATAATCCTTCAGCTTATCAACATCACAACAGTCATTATCAGGAAATACAGTCGAATTACCAGTAAGAGGTACAGATATATTGTTTCTTCCTATAAATTCAAAAGCAAGAGGAACTATCTGATACTTAACAATAAACTCGAATTCTTTATCAACTACTTCATTTATGTAACAGTTGATATAATAGTTATCTGCTGAATCTATATTCTGGCTCATTGACTAAAGGTTTTGGATATTTAATACTTAACAAAATACGAGGATTACTACACTTATCTTGTATATCATCCCAATAAGTTTCTATGACTGTCTTAAGATAATCATAGTATTCATTAGTAGGTTCTAGGTCTGGCCACTTAAGAATTAGATTTATTATCCAAGTCTTATATCGCCAAATCCCTTTTAATATATACCTTCCTGGATCTTCAGCGGTCATGGATTGATTCATTACCTCACCAATATATTTATAAAGACGATAACAAAGTGCTTTAGAATATTCTGGGCTATAATACTTCCCATTATGATTCTCTTCTATTAGTTTTCCAGATTGCCAAGCAGAGTTTTTATAAACTAACTCCTTCTTAACATTTCTCTGGTATCTTAATCTACGTCTTTCTTTTTTTCTTCTTGTTGACATAATTTCTTAAATCTATTCTTACCTGTTCTCCTAAAATTATACATTACATAATCTAAAATCTTCTTCTGATCTTCTATACGCAATGTTCTAAAACTTACACAATCAAGGGGATTCTTAAATGCTATAATCTCCTTGTAGTCCATGTAAGTTCTAATATAATTAATAGGTGTACAGTATATATCAAATATCCCGAGCTCTTTAATATTAATCTTTACATTATCACCTAAGAACTTCAAGAGTTTATATTCTGGACACTCTAAATCACTAAACCAATTATCTAAGTTATCTACCTCCTCCTTAATAGATTCGAGTAACTCCAGATCTAGTACTTCAACATCGTCTAGCAATATATCATAATCAGACTTAGAAACAATACCTAGACGAGTAGTTAGTTTATTTACATATCTCAGGCTCTTACGAATATGTTTCTTAATGTTTTTAATCTGTCTCTGCTGGCTTGACATAACCTTCTTTATCTATAAATTCTTTTATTTTTCTCACTGTCTCAATACAAAACTCAGACTTTATTTTTGGATCTATTAGGTTAACAATGGAATTAAACCAAAAACGTCTAGTATCCATTTTAGGTAATTCACTTAATAGATTCAATAAGTCCTTTCTCAGATTCCTCAAGACATGTAGGTATTGAGCTCTTTGCCTTGTGGGATCATTTTTATCAACTTCTAATACATAATATATAATATTTCTTATTCTCGCTATTATATATCTTATTTTTATTTCTATCATACAATAATAAGGTTATGATGTTCAAGGGGTAAACAAAAAAGAGAATGTACTAACTACACTCTCTAATTTTTAAAATAATATCACCCCGTAAAAAACAATCTAATACTCTTGAATATAGAGCAAGATAACTAAGCCTTGTATAACCAAATGTATCTCCTGGAAATTTACTACTGCATCTTAGGGAGTACAACTTATCCACATCAGTTTCTAGGTTAAGATGTTCTTCAACAAATTTTATAAATTCTTTCACAAGATTAATGTCTATATCTTCTATATTATTTCGAACTAGAGCTTTTTCAATTATATCTAGTAACTCTAATCTATCTAATCCTATTAAATAACTCGCTTCGATTATATAAGATTTATTACATCTCTCAATAATAGGTATAACTTTATGCTTTGAGAAAAATTCTGGATACCTATAAAATACATCATCTATTATTAAAGTTGCAAGTCTAGCCTGTTCACTTGAGAAGGATTTACTCACAATTAACGAAACTATAGTGTCAAAGTCTATATTCTCGCAGATAATAAATAATTGATCTAAGATATTCTGATTTTCTGTCACATCATGGACTTTCCTATGACTACTACTAATAATCTCTAACTTTATTACATTTCCCTTTCCTGAGAGTTGCTTATATTCACTGAGTACTAGATTTACTAAGTTAATACTATGACTGGTTCTATCTATATCAAGAGAGTTAATATCAAGTCTCTTAAATTCCTCCTTAATTATAGAATATAAATTATTTAGATCTAGGAGGTCATCATTTGGTTTAATATTAAGTGGTACATAAGTCCCTTTCTCAGTAAATACAGGCAGTATTCTATTATCTACAATAAATTCATACTTACTATTTACTACTTTCTCTAAATAGTCTTCTACTAAACTATTACTAATATTTTCTCTATTATTCATTCAGTTATAAGGTATCAAAAAAAAAGAGTATATACTTCACATATATACTCTATAATAAATTAACTAGTGAGATCTCCTAACTGAAATCTGATCTCCTAAGTTAAGCTCCCACAAGTTCAGTGAAAATACAACCCTTGCTATTCCAGATTTAGTAGGTTTAGATATATCAAATAATGAATAAGATTCTTCCTCATTGATAAAAGAATATACATCCCCTAGGTTTTTTTGATCTTCATATTGGGATCTGTCGAATGCATCAAGGTATTTCCATAATGACTTAATATATCTAAATGTCTTCTTAAAATAAATAACATCAACCCCTTGTACTAGTTCATATATTCTCTTCTTCAGGTCCTCAAAATCTACCTCATCATTTTGAATATTAACTGGTATTATTTTCAAAGATAGACACCCTGAAGTTTTAGATTTCTTGATCATTGGAAGAAGTTGATATCTTACTATAAATTCAAATAAAGGCTCTACTACTTTTTCTAAGTATGTATTTACCTGCAAACTTCTTAGCTTTGAGTCTTTCTTTTGTCCTAAGTTACTCATTATTATATTGACTTTGCACCATAATTCTTGATAGCCTCTTCATAAATTGATAGACTAGGATTTTTAGAATTAATACAAGCCATACCAGACTCTAAGAATCTAAGCTTATCTTTGAATCTACCATCCATCACTAAGTCCTTCACTGTTTCAGCTACACAATAATCCTTAGCAAAACCTGCAATTATTATCTCATCAAAGTTTTCACTATCGATTCTATCTAACCAGCCTTTAAACTCACCAGGATTAGAGCCATCAGCATAAGAGAAAGCACTGTACATCTCCGCATCATCTCTGGCACCTTTCTGTATAATACCATAATGCTTGTTCTTCTTCTCTGTCCAAATTTCAAGGGCATCTATTATTTTTTGATCAAATCCCTGACCAACAGACCCAGCTAAACAATGAACAGGCCAGATAGTATGTTGTGCTCCTTTTTCTTCTAGTGATTTTAAGTAAGACACAGCACGATCTTTAGAAATCTGAGTAGGATTATATTTTCCTAGCTCTACCTGCTCTGCTGTAATATTTTTGAAAGGATCTACTATATGACCTCTTTCATCTTTCCATGCCTTCGGATGACCAATATGAGTTGTAAAATGAGTATCCTGAGTACACAAAATACTATCTATCTCACCTGTATGAATCTTTATCCAATCGGCAAGTTTTTCAATATTATTCTCAGCACCTAGTATATATAATCTACCAGGTAAACCGCCATACGCATCAACCCTAGGACTTACAAAATCTACCTGAGGATCAATAATTAATAATAACTTCTTCATAATAATTTATATTTATAGATTAATATGCATTAATACTCTCAATTTTATAGTTCAGTGAGATTATATTATATAAGGCCTCAAGTAATTTATCTTTATTAATACAATCTATTGTATCTATCTTTCCATCCATTACAAAGTTTATATCATACGATAAGTCTTTATCATTAGGTATAAACTTAAGGGCCTCTATTGCAGTTTTTATATATGATTCCGTAATTTCGAAGTTGACTTCACTTATAAGATTACTTCTAATGAGATTTGAAATGTTTAAGATTGTATCAAACTCTTCTGTATTGTTATTCTCAAACTTTAATGAAAAATATTGAGGAGTGCTATCAAAAAACCCAAAACCTATAATACACAAGGCTCTATTATTAGATATAAAATCTGAATACTTAAGGAAAATCTCATTGTAATACCTACTCGCCATGTAGAATTCCTCACTATCTGTGTAATCTACTTTAATATTATCACTAAGTTTAAATCCTCTACAACTAAGAAAAACCATAGAATTTACTGAACTTAAGCTCGTCGGCTTAATCTTTACACTCTTCATACCGTTACTAAATGTGATAATATCACCCTTAAGATCTAACATCTTAACTATCTTTTCTGTCAGGTTAATACTCTCGATAGTCTTGCTAGAATTTATTGTATAGTTTTTGCTATTATAAGATAAAGCGTCCTGTAATTTCTCAGTAACTTTACGAATATCCACTACATCGTCTTTAACATTAATAGGTATAGATAGATGCCTGTAAGTATTAGTTACGACTGGCAAGAAACTATTCTTTGCTATATACTCAAACTTCTTATCTAATACATTCTCAATATAGTCACTTATTGTTTGATCTAGTGTACTATATTTTGACTTTTCCGATTTCAAAGTTTTCTTCTTTTTCATCTAAGGTCTTAATAAATTTGTCTAAGGTCAGATCACATTTATCATCTACCCAATCTGCAATGTAGTACAGATCTCTAGAACCTCTTAATACCCCAAACAAGATAGGGTCATTCTTCTTGATTCTTTCTTTTTCACGTTCCTCTATTGTCATTTTATAAGACTTCTTCTCTGGATCATAATGAAGAATACAGTAATTATCAAATACATGTAATTGATCTGCTAATACCTTTTTCTCTATTACATCATTCGGTATAGGTCTTCCAAAATTACTTACATAACAGAGACTTACACCTTTTTCAGTCTTCTTAACAAAATCAACAAGTTGTTTCTCTGAAATTCTCTTATCAAAGCCATAAGCCTTGAGAATTGATTCATACTTCACTAATATAATACGACCAAGAAGCCTTTGTACTAGTGCTGTCTGACCCATACTCTTAGCATCTTTTAGGGCTTTCAGGTAAGGTTCAATACGACTAAAATAAGTACCTGCACTCTTCGTAGTAATTAACTTAACGCCTTCAAAAAACTTAAGAACATCTAGGCTATACTTAGGAGAATCTCTTTTTTCAATAATGGCAAGAATCTTCTCAATCTCAGACTTTCTTTTTGACAAAGGTTTCGCTTTGTTAATTATTAAGTCCTGGGTTGCTAGCCATGTAGATTTCCTAGTAAAAAATGGCTTCTTCTCAGGATATTCTTCTTTAAGCTTAGCTAATTGTGATTTAATATCTTCTAGCTCTAATAGTAACCCTTCTTTATCAATAGTAGGATCTGAATCTCCTTTAAGACTGGGAGTATTATTATCTTCTTCTACTAGGCCTCCTCGAAGAAGGAACTCATCTACACTTATATTAACACTATCATCTGGGTTGGGTTCCTCTGCTGAAAATATATCTGCATAATTCTCTTTAAGACTTCCACTTAGTCTCTCATCGAATAGAAAAGTTAGGTCATCTGCTGTCAATGATTCAAAGAATTCTCTATCAACTTCGATCTCCTTATCTTTTCTTATTATATATTTTAACTTATTAGTACCATCAGGAGCCATATTAGCATAACCTGAATACTCTGGCTCTAAATGAGATCCAAGGTAAAATTCTGCATCAGTGCGTTTATTATCACGAGCGTCTTTATAACCTCTCTCTGTCTTGTCTATTACTAACTTCCATTTTGGCAATGAATAATCTACTTTAATATTATCGAGAATTCTAATGCCTATGCCTGAATTATTTAAAATATCACTCATAATTATTTATTATTCTATTATATGAATTTTTTAAACTAGTTAATAATTTCTTCTTAGTCTCTATATACTTATTCCACTTAGATCGCCGAGTAAAAATAGGTTTCTCCTCTTTTATCTCTGCTTCTATAATTGGTATAACAATAGATAATATTATTAAGTTACCTTCGACAATTGGATTAAGCTCTTTCATAACTTAATATTGCTCAATTCATCCTCTCTACCTATTGAACGAAGACATAGTTCAACCTCTTTCATATCTCCCATATATTTTCCTTTAGTATCTGGACACTTAACACAATTGATCCAACTACTAGTACTATTGATTCTAGCCTTCGTCAATTTCATAACTACTTGAGGACTTGCACCATCTAAGCCTGTATTATTTGTCAGTGATCCACCAATACCAGCAGCAACATGACCAACTCTTCCCTTGACATTCCTATAGATATCTAAGAATCTCTTCATATCAATTGAGTCAGAGTATATCAATGTCTTAGTAAGCGGATTAACCCTAAGCTCTACTAGACGATCAATTATCTTGGTAGTAAATGATTCCCAAGATCCAGAATCCCACCTAAATCCATCGGCAGACTTAGCAAATAATTGAGATAAGTTATTTAGGAATTGATCAATACCTATCGTATCTACTAAGAAAATACCATTAGATCCATTAAAGGTATTATTCCAGTTCTGCATTGACATATAATTACCAAGACGATAACCAGTAAATGCATTATTCAACATGACCCAAGAATGAGCTTGTGTACCTGATATTGGCATGTCATACTTAAAAGCCATATAGACATTACTATTACCAGCTAAATATTTGGCAGACTCTTTTAACCTCTTATCTACCATATCTTGTACACTATAAGTAAATCTTCTTCTTAAGCCAAATTCAGAGAACCATAAGCTATTCTCATTTGACATGGCAATCTGTTCATCAAGACGTTCTAAGACTTCAGCATTATTTTTTCTTTTGTCAAAACCAAAGAACCTAGTCCTAAGCTCACTGAATATAGCAAGTAATGGAACTTCCCAAAACTCATTCTCATAAGCCAAACCAATAGACTTAACATGAAAATGATCCTCCTCATCTAGCCAAACCTCAAGCTTGCTATCATCAAACTTAAAACCTTCAAACCAATCAAAGAAATACTTAGGAATCCAATAAAACTTATTAAGTAGAAAACTCTTCTCCTCTGGCTTAAGACGTAAGGTACATAGTTTAGATACCTCAAGCTTAAACTCATCTACAAAGTCTTCATTAAATTTTTCATCTTTCCTGTTCTTAAACTCAAAAACAGTTTCTGCAAATGGGTAAGTCTTCATAATTGCATAAGACATGTTCCATTTATAAACATCATTCTCTAATAAACTTTTTATTATACCCATGTTTTATTTAAATATTTTATCACATATAAGGTTTATGTGTCAAATACCTTATAATTGTTATGAATAGAAAAGAACTAATAGATGATCTTGTAAAGAATGAGATAGTTAATGCAATATCTAATGGGTCTAAAGTAGAGGACTTAATAGATGAGCTAGGATTTAGTGTGGATAAAATGAAGTCTAAGAAAGGTGATGATAAACTTAAGCTGATCAAAAATACAGAACTCCTTATTAGCTTCCTAAAAGATTGCATAAACCCAAACGAAGAAGAGGTTCAGAAAATGTTAAGTAAGCCAGAAATTAGTTTATTCCTTGACTAGTATAGATTTGATCAAGAAGAGGGTGAAAATCAAAAATTAACAGACGAAGAGAAACAATATGCAATAAAAGAAGCTTGTAGAGTTCTTTATACTAAGATGGTAGATATCTTAGAGGGCAGACTGAAAATCCTAAATACAGCACCACCCACTGATAATATAGTAGATAGATTATTAAAACAAATCAACTAAACCGATCTCTGTATTAAAATGAAACACTTAGATAAAATAGCAAAAGAAATTTTTAAAGAGAAAATAGTAGATACAGGAGAGTTTGATAAAATAAGACCTAGATTTATAAACTTAAGGCCAGATACTATAAAAACGAAAGAAGGTAAGAACGTTGCTATTAGGATTCTTAAGCTAGCATCAAAAAATATTAAAAATAGAGGCGCTAATCATGATGATATGTTGACAGTTATGAAAATAAAATCTGTTGAATCTGCAGTATACGGGAACATAAGATGCAAGAAAGAAAGAGTATACTTAACAGAACAAATAGTTAAACAGATGCACAAACAATTAATCAGTGATATAAAAATTTTAATATATGGACTTCGTAATTAATTATTTAGTTGGAGTTATTGTATGTATTATATTAATCATTGGATCAGGAATATTATTGATAAAGAAAAATAAAAACCTAGAACCAGAATACAAGAGAGAGTTTTTATCTGATATTATTAAATATCTAGTGCCATTTTCTATCTTCTCATGGCTTTTAATAGCAACTTGTGCACTGATTATTGCAATTGTCGCTGTAATTATCTTTATCATTGTTGCAGGAAAACAAATAGATAAAATGCTTCAAAAGATATGCACAAAATATGCAAAAATTATTGATAAAGTGTTAAAATAAAGCAAAAGGACTCGGATTTAATTTCCGGGCCCCATTTTTTTAAACTATACTTCAATTTGCACCAAAAATTGAAGCTAGGTTCACACTCGTTACACTACCATCTACATAACCAAACTACAACTCCCCTGGCCTACCCTGTACGCCATCATGAATCATACTACACATCGTCATACTACGTCTGACTTCGTTTCGTAATAATGATTCATTTCAACCCCAGGGGAGAAAGATACTGATGTTAAATATTGAAGTAAACTTAGGTAACGATTCAAGTTTAAAATAATATTAAAGGTAGTATCGAAGTCCCCCTGCCTAACCCAACCTGTGTAACTTCGCTATCGCTACATTACACCCCGGGACTTCTCTATCCTGCTACGCAGTTCCATTGCAATAAACTATATACACCCTACGAAACGAAGGATGAGTTTGAGCAAATTTTGGGAGATGTAGCTCCGCGAAATCGACAAAATGCAGTGAGAATGAAATCCGGAGTGAAGTGCATTATTTTTTGATGCATATTATGTTATTTAGCTTTTGTATAGGTAAAGATAGTACAAAATGATGTATTTTGCTATTATAAAGGTCTATAAATCTTATTGATGAAATTGAATGCAACGAGGAGGTATGACGAGTGCATGAGCTAGGCTCGTCAGAGACTGCTCGGATTTATAAACTTTTAAATTAAATAAGCAAAATGAAGAAAAGCAAATTAGACGTACCTTCTGGAATCAGGTACATGTCACAATGGAGTGAGTTTAAGATTCCAAACATTCCACATATAATTAACAAACAAATACCAGGGTGTGGATTTACGGAGTATTGTATTACGAATGAAGAGGACGTAATACTATGTAGTCCTCGAAAGATTCTCTTACAGAACAAATTTGATCAACATAAAGATGATGTTTATCTTGTAGTAAATGAGTTTGAAAAAGATCCAGGAATGGACAAAGATTTAACGAAAGAACCTAGATATCATAGAAATTATTCAGACGAGGAAGTTTTACCAGATGATGATGAATTAAACAGTTTATTTAAGAGGCTTACTTTTGAAATATCCACTTACATAAAGGACTGTAGGTATCATAACAAGCCAGCTAAGATACTAGTAACTTATGATTCATTTAGGATTGTGAAGGATATTGTGAAGCATAACGATAATATTGACAAATTTCGAATAATCATAGATGAGTTTCAGAGTATATTCACAGATTCCAAATTTAAATCCGACACAGAAATTGGTTTTGTAAGTCAAGTACAAGATCTACAGAAGGTATGTTACGTAAGTGCAACCCCTATGATAGAGAAGTACCTCGACATGATTGATGAGTTTAAAGATCTACCATATTATGAGTTAGACTGGGGTAGCTTAGATCCCGACAGATTAACAAGACCTAAACTAATTGTAAAAACACTAAAGAGTATATTTACCGAAGCAGGGCCCATTATTAAAAAGTACTTAGATGGAAAGTTTGACTTTAGATTTATTATAGACAAAGATGGGAGTCCTAAGAAGGTAGAGTCAAAGGAAGTGGTATTCTATGTTAATTCAGTTAAGAATATCACAAGTATTGTCAAAAGAGCTAAGCTGAAACCCGAACAGGTAAATATATTAGTTGCCAATACTCCTGAAAATGCAAAGAGAATCAAAAAACTTGGTAGGAAATTCAGTATCGGTAGGGTCCCATTAAGAGATGAAGAGCGTAAAATGTTTACCTTTTGCACCAGAACTGTTTACTTAGGTGCAGACTTTTATTCTGATAACGCTCAAACAGTGATTATTAGTGATGCAAATATTGATACACTAGCTGTTGACATTACCCTTGACTTACCACAAATCATGGGACGACAGAGGTTAAGTGAAAATCCTTGGAAGGATGAAGCTACTTTATTCTTTAGGTCAACTCTCGAGAAGAACAGGACTAATAAAGAGATGTTTGATAAGAGAATAGAGGTAAAAGATGAGAAGTCTGAGAGTTTATTATTAGCACATGATAAAAATGAGGAGCGTGAAAGATTAAATTTATCAGAAGTTTTTCAGAAATATGCTAAGTCATATAACTACAAAGATAACTATGTAGCTGTCAATATAGATCCTATTAGTGGTAAACTTTACCCAGTTTTCAATAAACTTGTTCGTATATCTGAATTAAGAGCTTTTGAAATTCAGCAGTGTGATTACGCAGATAGATTTAGTGTTTTCAATGAACTAGGAAAAGTAACTGAGTTTAAGAGCAAGGATGAATACTTAGAGTTCTTTTCTGTCTATGATGCATTAAGTGATAGACGCAGTAGGTTAAAATACTTAGTAAATTATGGACTAGATGGAAATGATATATCTGGCATATTGGAAGTTATATCAGAAAGAAGATTTAAAGATTACATAGAAGTACTAGGCCTAAAACAAATAAAATCTCTAGGGTATGTCCCATCTGTTATCGATAAGAGACTAAACTTACTAACCTTTGATAAAAATAGCCTAAAGGAACGGATTTTATCAGATTTCAATATTGGTGAGTCCTATACTAAATCCTCTATAAAAGAAAAATTAGGTGAAATCTACAAGGAACTTGGTTATAAAGCAAATCCAAAAGCAAGTGATTTAGAGGATTATTTCGATATAAAATCTTGCACAATGACAGTAGATAGTAAAAGAGTCAATGGTTTCAAAATACTAAGCAAGAAGTAGAAATTACAGTCCAGAGGGTTTTAATCCTTTATTATTGATATTAACACAAGAATATTTATATAAAAATGATTTATGTAGGTATTCTTTTATTTTATTCATTATGCCAAAAAGTTCATTTGCCAGTGATTTAATTTCTGGCTTATCCGGTTCAATTGGTACAGTAGGTTATTCGTTTAGTAGTAATACTCCGAACCTAGCTAATATATCTTTAGCTGATTCAATAACAAAGTACTTAATTGATAATACTAAAATTCTTGTTTCTTATACTGGATCTTTTCCCAATGGTAGTCCTGATGTATTGACGGACAGTATGAGTATAACAGGAAAAGTAGCTCCCCCATTCGGAACTACATTAGAAACATGGGCTCGATCACTTGAGTCTAATATAGTCAGTGGGATGTTTGTTAGTAAAGGTAGTGCAGGTGTTATACCCACTTCTCCCGCTCCCGCTTACGTACCAGGTCTTATTATTCCGTCTCTTTATAGTATACTGGGAGATTATAATAAGTCAGCTCAACAATTAGCCTGGGAGAGTATTTGTGATAATATTCTTCAATGGCTCAATAGTATAGTACCTCCATCTTTTCCATCAAGTCATAGTGGATCAGTTGGTGTATCGGTCTGTACTAAAGTTAATGTTGTTTAATTATGAAGAAATATTTATTAAGTACTGGATCAAGTACTACGAAGTTTGAGGTTTACTTACTGGACCTTTTCAAGCTTAACCTATCTATCTTTGACGGTGATATACCTAATAGTGTGATAGGTTTTAATTTTATTCTCTCTGACATACATAAAGATGACTTATTAATTAGTTTAGAGTCTAGAATAAAAATACTAATTGATAGAATAAACAGTAAGCATAACTTAGGATCTAGGCTTGTATTAGATAGTCTAGAATTACTTAGTGAATCTCGTGCTCGTATTATTGTAAGTATGAATGAATATAGCGAGACAGTGGATATAAAAATATAATCAAGAAATATGAAAAACCTACAAGATTTTATAAATAGGTATAATAAGATAGCACAGAACTTAGGATATTCGGGTGAGAGTGTAGAAGTATTAGTTCAATTACTAGCTAATGCATCTTATGTAAGTGAAGTTGAGGATATTACGTACTTACAAGAATCTAGCTTAGAGAAGTGTACATTACCTAACTCTAAGATTCAGCACTGCATGGATAATATGTACAGTGTTTTTCGAGGTTCATGTCCTAGGGTTATTATGAAGATTAAACCGACTACATATCTAACTCTTAAACCCTTCGACTTGATTCAGGAGAGTAGTAACTTTAGTGTATACTACTTAGGCTATTATAAGTTGATGGGTTATAAGACAGATATTAATAGAGGTGATCTATTAAGTCAAGGTAATGTTATTGATAGCAGTAATAATGCAGGCAGTATAAATATTTCAGGTCCTAGTATAGTAGATTTTACTAACTTATCTGGACTTGATGACTTAGAGACTGATCAGATAAATAGTGGTTTTATCTATTCAGGGATCACATTTAAACCTTCTATTGCTGATGAGTCTTATATTATTATCTGTATGTTATCTCCTAAGTCTCATACAATAGAGAAGACAATAGATAGCAGAAATACTTACTATATTGACTGTCCGATAGATAACTTAAGTAATGATGTTAGTGTTAGCATTAATGATCAGCAAGTAGGAGTAACTAGAAATTTTGCAGATCATATATTAAAACCTATGGAGTATGTATTTGACTTAACTCTTCCTAGTTTTGGTTCTAGAATATATACAGCAAACTATTTCAGTAATCAAGAAAAGCTAGATAGGTCTGATGTTCTCGGTACTCTTGCTAATACTAAGGTCAAAGCTACTTTCTTCGAATGGTCAGTACTAGAGGATTATAATAAGTCAGAGCTGAAGAGATTATCTTATAGGGGTGCAGAATTATTACCTTTTAATAGTGAATGGCTCAGGCTAAAATTATTAACTGAATCTGATTCTGGGAGTGGTATTTGTTTTGTGAAGGAAGTAGAGAGAGATAATCTTAATACAATCCATTATAAGTCAGCTCGTGATAGGTATGTAGGTAGTATAATAAGAAGTAACAGTGATATAGGTACATTACTAGAAGAAGATTTCCCTGAGTATATTAAGACAGGTGGAACATCTTATGTATTTTCAACAACAGGAAGCATTAATTCAAGTCTTACTATTTATTATATACCTAAGAATGAAAGTAAACTAATACCTCTAGTAAGTGAAGATCCGAGTAATAAGATTAATAGTATTCAGGATTTCATAGATAATAAGAGAGCATACTATATAATAACTAGGGATATTAATGTAGAGAAAGGTTCAAGATATACAGTGAATTTTAATATATCACTAGAACTTTATAGAAACAGTAATGAAGACTTGAATAATGAGATAGGTAAGATTTTGAAGAGTACATACGAGAGAAAGTTCAATATAGTATTTAATCAGGATGTTATATCTGAGGTTAGGTCTCTTGTTAGTAAGTTTAGTAATGTTAAGAAAATAAATAGCTTAAGTATTACATTCTTAGATAATAGAGGAAGAGAAGTAAGTAACCTAGATTATAATGCGATGACTTCTTACTTTGATGTTAATTATTCAATCTCTACTTTAGTTTCTAATACACCTAGTCAATATTAAGATCTTATGAAAATTTATATACCAAAACATCTTAGAGATATAGAGCTAATTAATCGGCTTTATAAGATGATAATTGAACAGAGTAAACAAGACGAAGGTAGTAAAGACTCATTTAGTGATTATCAATGGAGCTTAAGTAATGATCCTGTTAAGAGATTTATTGACTTATGCTTACCGAAAGACCTAGTAGATAGACAAGATACAATAAACTATCTAAGTGCTTTATTTTATAGTGTGAAGGGTACATATAAAGTTTTTGATCATCTTATTTATCACAACTTAATAGATTCTAGTAGATCAAGAATAACATATACAGCTAGAGAAATTAAGATAGAGATTTCAAAGATAGGTGTTAACAAGGAAATATTCTGTTCTGCCTTAGAGGATTTTTTAGAAGCTTTATTGTATTTTGAGTCTCTTAAGATTTATATAGATGACATAGACTTAGAGATGACAGGTAACCTAACAACGCAATTAAATCATGGTGAAGTATATTATCAGCACTATGAAGCAGTTGTAGATAATGATTAAGATATAGTTATGAGAGTAGAGCAAAGAAAAGACCTTAAAAATATCAGCACAATTATCATCAAAGATTCAGAGGGTAGACTTGAAGATATTGTTCAGATTCATGGCAGTAGTTCAAGTTTGTTAGGCATTAGTGATTTTGCTGAGTATGGTTTAAATTTTTTACCTACTAAGTATAAATATAATGGAAAATTCCCTCTAGAGCTAATGTCAAATAAGTCAAGAAAACTAGTAGGTACAGAATTATTAGGTATAGAAAAAGTCAGTAAATCTTTCTTTCCAACCGTATGTGAGGATAATGACAAACCTGGGTATAGTTATTTTGGGACTGTTGAGATTAATAGTCAGATACTAGTAATGATAGATATGCCTAGTGGATATGACAAGGTATATGTATTTGATTATTCTGTTACTAAGTTTTGTAGTGAGTGGAAGACAGAATTTACACTAAGTGAGGCCGATGAAAAGACTAGTAGGAAATTGCTTTGGTTCATTCTTAGTCCTGATGGTTCTGTATTTGATATAAATCTTACAAAAAATGCTTGGTCAAACTCTATCAATCCAGAGAGAAATCAGAATGAATATCTCTTAAGGAATGATGAACTTAAGAAAACCGTTAACCTAGTAGAAAAAATAAGTGGAACAAGTATAGTAGTAGATAGAAACAGTGATACTATATTAGGTACAGGGGGAGTAAAATCACATCCACTACTTACTAGAAAATTAAATAATAGACCTCCATATTCTGAGTGGTTAAGCGAAGTTGATTATAGTAAGGGTAGTATAGTAAGGCATAATAATATATACTACTATGCACTTAAGAATAACAGAGGTTCAGAGCCAGTGGATTATAAGACGCAATATTCCTTCCCTAATGAATTGATATGGCTTAAGATGCACAGGGACAGTAATATCTTATATGACCCTAGTAAAACTTATAGATCAGGTTCAGAAGTGTTCTATGAAGGAAAATCTTGGCTCTTAATGAATACTTATACGCATGGTGGAGGATTACTTGGTGGTGGAACTACTTATCTACTAGAACAAATAGATCCACTTTATCCAGAGCCTTATGCTGTTAGAGGTTGGGTTGTAATACCAGATTCTACTTATAATCCAAAACATACATACTCAAAATATTCTAAGTGTAAATTTAACGGGCAATATTGGGTATCTCTGTTGGACAATAATATTAACAACTTACCATGCCTTAGTGCAAAATACTGGACCCTAGAGGAGAAATTGAATGAATATTATGAGAAGAAGATTTCAGTAATATTAACTCCAGATGACGGTGGAAAGTTAGAGGTAAGAAACTTTCAAGTAACTGAGGATCTAAGGAGGATAAAAATAAAAGTAGATCTCAAGAATTATGATATTGCATCAATTCATACAGGTAAATCTAAGGTAGGTGATCTTCTAGAATATAGAGACGGTTTTAAAGAAAATAACAATAGACTTATTAATAATCCTATTGTTAATATTAAGAGAGATATCCTATCTGGACCTAGTGAAAGACCTGCATATATTGAAAATAAACAATATACTCTTAGTGGTTCTTACTATGATGGTGAAATAGTGATAGACTTAGATCTGAGAACAAATGCAAAATCTTCTAGAAGTCTAATAGACATAGAACCAGACCTATCAGAACTACGGCCACCTGTAGGTTTTAAAGTAAACACAGACTCAACTAAGGATCCAACTGTACTAGAAAAAATTATAGAGGATGGTGGATTTATAAACGTTGCATTAGTAGAGAGTAAGAGGGATGTAGTAATTAATGTTAGAATAGATGATACAGATCCTGATAATATATATGAAACAGACTTCTATAAGCATTTCAAGTCACCTTTCACTCTAAGTAGTTCAGATGATTATTATAACCACTACTACAATATCGATCCTAGTGTACAATCAATTGGATTTCTAAAAGTCAATAGTAACCCTATTGATACAGTTGGTAGAAAACTTGATCCTGATAGTGGAAATGTAGTGGACGATAATGATCAATTAGTAGCACAAGTAGGTAAGACTTTTAATTTTAGTCTCTTAGTTGATAAATTGAAATATGACATAAATGGGCTAACTACATTTTTCTTTGATCCATATAAGTCAACAAATCTACTTCCTAAGATGAGTACTGATATGCAATGTTCTCATGATGAGATAAAGTTTAAGGGAGTTGACTATAATAAATTAGAGGTAACAGACATAATAGATAGAAAAGCATATCCAATCTATACTGTAAACTTAAATACTAAACTTTATACTTTTAGGATCGTAAGTTATGAAGGATTTGATATAAGTAGTAATATAGAATCTACTAAGTATGGAGGCACTACTAAGTTTACTATTGCATCTAATAAACATAAGTTCCCTAAGATTAAGATACTCAATTCTAAGACGGGCGAGACATTGACTAGTGATCTCCTAACACCAACTAAGAGGAGATACTATAAGGAGGTTAATGGTAGAAATATATTATTTGCTTGGATTGGTTCTTATCTAAAGTCAGGAAAACCAGGTGTAGATGGAAGTGATTATACAGGCAATCTTGAAATCGACGAATATGGTCAGGTTACGGAAAATAATCTAACAGGTAGTCATGATATATTTATAAAATTTATTCATGAACCGGATCAGAATTTTAATTTAGAGGCAGATTACATTATAGAAATAAGTTATGATAATTAATGGAAAAAGTATTAGGGGAATATTTAATTATGACCCAGAATTAACATTTGAAGTAGGTGATTTTGTAGTTGACGGTGATTATATGTACCTAGTGCTGCAAGAATCAACGGGTAATAAACCATCAGAAAGTACAGAATTTTTCGAGACTTACGTTGGTGGTGAAGTGTTAGATCCAAGCCAGTATAAAGTTGGTAGTATAAAGAAAGATAGTTTATTGTCTGCAGCAGGATTAGATAGTATATTATCTTCTTATTTTTCAGGCCCAGATGAGAATGGATTAATTAGGAATAGAATTACATCAGACTTAAGAATTATATCATCTGGTCTTTTTGAGTCAGGAAATGTAGATAGTACAACAAGTCCATTAGATACTATAATGTGCAAACCAGACTTAAATAATGCTGTTTTTCATGTAGATCCAAATAGTGATGCTAAACTAGTTCTTCCACCTGAACCTAACAGAAATGAGACTGAAATTAATTATATACTAAAGCAATATACTTATAGGGATAGTGATGGTTCAGTTACTGGAGAGCCTGGTTCATTTGTTAGAATTCAAGAACTGGTTAAATTATCTAAGGAATATTCAGCAACTGCCTATAGATTTATTACTAGTAGGACAGGAGAATCTTATGAAATAGGTGAAAATACTATCTGGAATCAAACATGTCTTCAGTTTAGAGTCCTGAGTGAGTTAGATAGGATAAAAGCTTATTATATTAGTGAGATTAATAAAACTAAGAAATTACAAAAACTACTAGCTAATAATTTCAGATTTAAGAAGGTTAGTTTTAATCAGAAATCTAATATCCTTCGATTAACCTATGGAGGACCTAATGCACAACTACCAGTATCTCCTACGGACGCTTTTGATTTCCCGACTACATTTACTTTTACAACGACTGATACATTAGGTTATTCTAGATCTTATGATATTACATTAGAGCTAAAAGAAATTGTAAAGAATGGTATAGATGTGTCGTATAAGGTAGGGGACTCTAATGTAATGATGGATATTAAGTTCGAAAGAAATATTATATCAGGTAACACAAATAATATCACCTTTACATTATCAGGCTCTGCTATATTCCAATCTTGTTATTATCAACAAGTTATCAGGTCTATTGATGAAGATGTAGATGAGTCAGTTGCAGGTAAAACATCCCATGAATTCAACATAGGTACAATGCCAGAGGGTTTTGTAAATTTTAATACAAACTGGCCAATGGAAATAGCTATAGAAACAAGGATTAAGACCCGCTCAAGTATTGATAGAATATATGTCGATCTAGGAGAAATTTTCCAAGAATTAAAGAAAGCAGCTGGTATTAATGAAGAATATTCTTTTATCTTAAACCACTTACCTGTCAGAACTCTTGTGAAATTTACGTATGAATCTGTAACAAATTCAATTAGATTAGATATTGACTCTGAAGTGATGCCATCTACAGGAATTGATAAGAGTGATATTAGTGGAACCTTGCGTAGTATTACTAACTTAAACATGTTATATTAATATGAGCGATAAAAAACTAAATATCACATCTCAGGGAATTTCTAGTATTTTTGTCTCAAACGGTAATGTAATATCAGGAGACTTAGGAAATCAGAAATGTCTTAATAATTTCAATAGCCCCGATAGACCTGTAACAGTGAGGGAATTATTTAGTAAGCTTGATTCTAGGGATTGGAATATGCAAGATAGAGTTTTTATTAACAAAGATAGAAAGCTCCAAATTTCAGAAGGATCAAGTAATAGTGGTTTTTCAGATACAGGCACATACAGTATAACTCTAGAGTCTGAGAGAACTAGAAAAAAACCTACTCCAGCAGGTAGAGGGTCTATTGAGTCTTGTAAAAAAATACATAAGAAAGTAGTTAAATTATTTAAAGATATGGAAGATAAAAATAGTATATATCTGTTCGAATCATCTAAGATTTCTTTTGATATTCTAAATGATTCAGTTACACTTGACTTAATTGATTCAGGGCAATATACAAATACACTAAGTCTGGTTAATCTATTTAAGAAAGTAGTAGGTCCTAATGTAGCAGCAAAAGTAGATCTATCAATTAAATATTCAAAGAATGGGGTACTAAGTTCACATAATATGGTATTTGAAGCTTTCTGTTATCCAAGTGATCCAGAAGATGTTTTGAAATATACAGGAAGTGATTTTACTAGGACTGTGAATAATGATATAGTAGTGGAGTATATTGATAACACTATACGACTTGTCCCTATTAATCCTGATATAGATGAGTGTATAATTAGTAATTGCACAGTAACTTATGGAAACCTTTAATACATACATATTAGGTGCAAGTAAAATAATTGATAGTAAATATGTATTAGTCTATAATACTAAATCTTTTCTGGACAAGTCAGATCATATTAGTTTAGGGAAAAATAAACTAAGTGGGTCAAAACAGCTTAGTCTATTATCATCAGATCCTACAAAATCTAATATACACAAGATCTTAGATAGCTTATTTATTCTAAGAGACGATTCAGGTAACTTAATTTACAAACCTATTAAATCAAGTGTTGTTACTGACGCTGAGAAATTAAATCAAGGTTACGTTACAGAGTTTATTGTGAATAATGAGAGGGATAATATTGTATGTTCTGATGGATTTAATGTTATTATTTACTTGTATGAAGATGCAAATAATAAATTGATACCTCTCGGATTCTCTATCTTCTTAGAACCGCAAGGTAAAAGAGTTAGGACTACGTCGGATCAGTTTATCATTAAGAAGGATTATTTTGTTAAGAACTTACATATCTACATAGGATTCAAGGATACACTATTAATTGATCAAGTAAAAGTTAACCTAGTAGATAGCTTAGTAGATCCAGAGAGGCCAGACCAAAGTGGAGATAATAATTGGAACTATACTAATATTGAAAAGTGGAAGAAAACTAGATTAAATATTGGCAGAAATTTCTATTCAAGTCGAATGTATAGTACTGAACAACTTAATAAGGAAGTTTTTACAGATAGTTCCTCTTTCCTGGTTGATAAGAAAAATAAAGTTAAAGGTACTAAATTAACTATTAATCAAAACCTACAGATTCAAGATTATCATGATAAAAAATTTAATAAGTTTCAGATAGGTTTTTTTAATGGAGACTTAGTACTAAACACTTGGAATGATGAGAATGAATATATAATTTATTCACTGACTAAAAAGAATCTAGTTGGGAATGTAATGACTTATACAGTTCCAGTAAAAAATGACTTAGTGAATTTTAGAACTAATGTATATAAACTTCCAGAATTAGTAGGTCATACATCAAAGATAGAATTTATATCAGGAAATTATATATCGGTACATCATAAAAATAGTACTACAGGAGAAGAGTTTAATTCTATTTTTGACATAGACACCCAAAGTTCTTCTAATGATTCGGATAACCCAGGTTGGAAAATTTTAAAAAACAATAAAGTTCTTCTCGATCCACTTGACGTCAGAAATAGAATTATAAAAACAGACAGACTTATATTCTCTTCTCTAGATAATGCAAAGAAACAGATTCCATCAATAAGTGATATTTATTTTGATACTAGAAAAGTTGAACTAGATCATAAAATAGAGATCCTAGGAAAGAGGGGAGAGTGGTTTATTTTAAAATATCCTCCCTATGATCTTATAGTTATTACAAATATGACAAAGCAAGTCGTTATTAGACCGGTAGAGCTTAGTAATGTCATTTTTGTCAATAATCAAGTACTGATAATAAAAGAGCAGGATAAAGAGATACCTAATCAAACTACTTATACTCTGTTTGATGATGATGGGAAATTGACAACAACTAGCACCAGAGAATATGTAGATACTTACATTAATAGAAATTTGTTGTCAAGTTATAAAGATTACAGTAAAAGTAAAATACATAATATAACTATCAATAATGGCATAAATTCCTCTGATGATATATTAAAAATTCAGAGAAGTTTTTTAGCTTACTTTAGAAGAAATGTACTACCAACTTCTTTTACAGATTTTGAAATAATAGGAGGAATTGGTGGTCTTATATTCTATCGACAAGGGAGTTATATTAACTACTTATAAATAATTATGAGAGCAAAGTTTAACAAATCATTTCTTACAGTTCTTAATACAGCAGGAAAGACAGTTAGGTTAGATAAGTTCAAAATTTATTCACTAACAGATAGAACAAACTTACTAGATCCAAGTAGGCAGTCTTTTCTTAAGGAAGGGGTTCTCTACAGTATATGGAACCAAGAAACAAAGATACTAGATATTACAGTAGAGTTTAAGTTAAATAATGGTGAAGTACTAACTGAAACAAATACTAGACCTTTAATTATATATCTTTTTGAGGATTCGAAATACAGTAAGAACTTAGATCCTGCAGTTGTATTATATGGTGATTCATATTCTAAACTAAACCTAACAAGTAGAGGAATGAATCATATTACACTACAACTACCAAATACTACTGCAGCTAACTTACTAGGCCAGACAAAATATGAAAGTCAGGCATATATAGAAAAAACCTCAAATAGTGTAGGTACTAATTTATTTCTAAACGAACTAGGTCTTTGTAAGGATGAGGAGTTAATCACTAAAAACTCATTTAAGAAGTTTGTAAGAAATAAATTAATAAAACTCCAAAATTCACCTATCTACTTAAACAAAGATGGAGAAAAGGTAGTACTGCATAGAGATTATAAGAGATATAAAAAAGTAGAAATATTCTGTAGCAACTTAGGAGGATATAAGGAAAAAGATGGAACCTGGAATTACTACCTCCCAGATGATAGTGGAGATATTAAGTTAACTGGTAAGTGTACGTTTGACTTATATAGAGCTAAAGATAATATATTCGAACTAGTTGAGAAAGACCTACAAGAAGATATTAGTAATGTAGTAATAAAGGGCGAAGGCTATAATAGCAATAGTTTTAGAATAGGACCTAATAAAACAATCTACTATGATAATGTAGAAGGATCATCAATTAATACATTCTATGGTGAGTTATATTTTATTGATGAGATGGAGGAAGGACTTAGTCTACCTTTAAAATCTAACGAAGTCAAATTTTATCAATACTCAGCATGGGATAAACCTGTTACAACTACTAATTTCTTTGAAGATGATAGCTATGTATTTCTATTTAATCCATACGGAGAGCCAATTGGAGAAAACCTATCAAGTAAGTCTCACCAAATATTAATCAGGTCTAAAAAGAAATATAGAATAGAGGATTTAGTAGTAGTTCATGACCCAATACTTTCTGAATATTTTAAAATAGAAACAGGAGAAGGGGTACTTAGTGAGGATAGTAAGTATGAGTATTCTATCACTATTACGACTAAAAAAATGAACATAGGTAATAATTGGTTCCCTTTGGTTGGTGAAAAAAGTAAGTTAATTTCTTGTACAGCTTCACTTGGTCCAAATAATAAGATGACTTTTTACTGTATACAAGGAGCTTTTGTACCATTGAGTATTAAAAATCAAAATGGAGAGATCTTAAGTCAGGGAAGTGGAATCAATGGCTATATAAGTTATCTTGAAGGAAGCCTAGGTAAGAAAGAAGCTAATTATTTTATATCAGGGCCTAAGCTCGAAGATGACTATAATAATTGGTCATGTATTGAAAAATTTAATGAACCTAGCCTAAACTTTCTAAGTAAGACATCTGGAAAAATAGATAATGCCTTTAATAGCGAGTCAGGAATAACACTTAGCTCTTATTGCTCTCCAGACCCTAAGAAAGAATTAGAGATTGGTTCTTTGAAATTTACTAGATGCTCTAAGTCAGGAATAATAGATTCTAGTAATTGGAGAGATGTTCTATATTCAAAACTTAGTAATTGTGATCTAACTGTTAAAATCAATAAAGATATTTCAAAGTATATTGAGAGTTCAACTAATATCTTAAAAGGTTCGGAGAAAAAACGGGTCTACTTATTTGATCATAATAAGAAAATATATTCTCAACAAGAATCAACTATACACTGGTTTGAATACTACTTAACAGAAGAATTAGATCAGAGCAAGATACAATTAAGTATGGAGAATGATCTTGATAAATTCTTTAATATAGTAGTTAGAGATCCTATTCTTACAGAGGGCAATTGGTTTAAGTATAGAGTTGAAATTACTGCAAAGAATATAAATAGTAGTGATAAATGGTTCCCAACTAATAGCGGAGGTAATTCAGAACTCAAAAAAGCAACTCTTAAGCTTGTATCTAATAATGGAACACTGACAGAAGATTTTTACGTTGTACAGGGTTTTAATATTCCCCCTATCAATACTTACTTGGAAAATGATAAACCTGTTTGGATAAACTTAACTGACCCAACTTTATTATCCCCAACAGATACAGGTGCTGAATTTGAATTTAGTAATACAGCATCTTTTAATAATTATACAAGTAACGACAATAACATACTAAAACATAAAGTAGGAGATATAATAGCCCAGTATAAAATACTTGGTGGTCTTAAGACGTATGAAAGCTTTAGGATGTTAGTTAGTACTTATAAAAAAATAGATGGTCAATTAGATTTCGGTTTTGTAGGAGAGACTAAGATACTAGCATTTTCAAGTCCCATTAATAAATTCAGGTCTATTAGGAATATAACAAAGGACAAAAATTTAGCAATACTAGAAGACGAGAGCAGTTTTAATCTTAATAATGAGTTAATAGATATAGGCAATGGTTTATTTATCTATTCAAAAACTGATAAGAGTAAACCAAAAGCAGATCATAGAGTATTCCTAAGAAACCTAAAGAGTCCAGGTAGTAGTGATTATGTTTTTAATTCTGTTCAATTTGATAGGATAAGTAATACATCAACAAAAACAGAAGACTTATATCAAGATTGGGAATTTTGTTTATATAGAGGTAATAAAAATAGTTGTAGTTCTATTATTAACTCTAAGCTAATAAGAAAGAGTGAAAATGATAGTAGAATAGAAGTTAGAGTTGATGATAATAAGGCCTGGAAAAATATCAACTTACTACCATTAAATTATTTAGGTATTTATAGAATTTATGTATCTAGTTCTGAAGATTTTATTGTATCATTAAGTGGCCTGGGGGATAATTTTTACTTTTTTGATGAGTCTTATAATAAAGCCTCTAAGACTACCCTAAGTATTAAACATTCAAGAACAGTACCAGGGCAATATGTTCCTATCTACTTTGCATTTGAGGGAAGTGAAGGTGAACTATTTAAATCTCCGTTCATAGATCTTAATACTACTATAAAAATATCATGGGAGAAAAATAATTCTATCAGTAAGACTATTAATCTAAGAAGGTATTTCATCAATAACTTGCCTAGCGAAGATGGATCTGACCTGGGGAGTAGTACTAGTACAGGAAACTATTTACCAAGTAATATAAAGAGAGTAGGTGGATCAGGTCTAGGTGAAATATTAAGTAAGACGGGACATAATGATATTTTTACAATAGATACAGAGCAAGGCACTAGTTGGGAATTGCAGTATGAATCTAATGTTGAGGCTAATATAATAAGTGAAATAGTAGGAAAAGTAGAAAGTAGTATAACCTCTGATATTAGAGAGTTTAGAAGTAATACTTATACATCTGGTAGCTCTTACATAGGTGAAGGTAAAGGTTATTTATATACTAAGTCTAATGTTACTTATCCACATATGGCACTTACGGAACCTAGATACCCAATGAAGGTTTTAGATAATATTAGCCTAGAACATCCAAGAAACTACGACAAACAGAGAAAGGATTTTGTTGTCTATAAGAAATTAGATAGACCTGATGTAACTATTGCGGACTTCAGACACCCGGATAGAGTAGGAAATAAGATTTACTTGAGGGTTGGTAGCTTAGGTAACGTAATTGGTGGAAGAACTCAGAAATTATATATAAAAGTAGCAGTACCTGGACAGAGTTTAAAGGTTAGTAATTATAATAATGGTAAGTTACTATCTGGGGATAAAACTTACATTAATCACTATAGTACAGAAGAGATTGCAATAGGTTTTAAAATTAAAAATACTAATGCTTCAACTAGTAAGGAGATATATTTGGGTTCTATTGAGGTCAGATCTTATGTGGATAAAAATAATTTCTTACTAGATAATAGTGGTAATGTAAGGTTAGACAAGAATACATATGATCAGAACACAGTAGATATTCTAACTGGAGCTACTACATCTGTTTTTCATATTTACTTACCAATATTGAAACCTGATATAGAACTACCTAAACCAACTTTTACTATATCAAGTCCAATTGTACCTGCAGCAGGTGGTCTTATATCTGTTGAGTTAAATCCACTATTAAAAAACAAGCTATTAAACCAAAGTCCTGATCCAAGGCCTTACAATAATAGTAACTTAAGTAGTGAAATTATTAAAGTAGATTTTGGAGTAAAGCAATCTCTCTTAGTAGAATTTGCAGATAGGAGAAAAAGAATTGGATATGATAATGGATTAAGTTTATTGAGTGCTAATGTAGGATCTCCAATGAATCTAGCAAATGAAAATATTCTCACTGAAATTGGAAAATATTCTGCAAACTTAATAGCGGATAATTTTTCTGTCTCATTTAAACCCGAAGTATCAGAGGAATCGATAACTTACTTTGATACATCTACTATGGAACCGTCGATTGTGCAAGAGACATACAAGTACGGAATCATAGTGGGTTATTTTGTTAGCAGAGATGATATGCTACAGAAGAGGAATATGGTATTTAAGTTATTCATAGGCGATACGGGAAATGAGATACTTGGATTGAAGAGAGATTATATGGATGATAGTGATCCTGTCTATATAACATCAGTAAAGCTTCCAGTAAATGAGGGTCTAACAGAGTTTAGTACAGATACGTTAACTTTTAATATGGATTATGATTTTCAAAAAGCAATAATCATGGGAGATGATATACTTAATCCATCTTATTTCTGTAATTATACTTTGTACTTAGGAAGATCTGCCAATAATATTTACTATAAGAAGAGCTTTACTGTTCTAGATAATAGAGGAACTAAAGTATTAATTCAATTTGAACAAGGTGAGAAGTCCTAAGATAGTAAAAAAGTCTATTAGGAGCACTTAGAAATCTTATATATGAAATTAAAAGAGAATTTGAGGAAGTAATTTATGTTATTTCTTTATCTTCTCTTTTAGTTTTTTGCTAATCAATTTAAAAACAAAATGAGTAATAATTATAGAATAAAAGTTTCTAGTAGCAAGTTTATTGAGGAATCCAGGCCTATTGCAATACTAAGACTAAATGAGTATGAGTTCTTGAAAGGTGAAATAGTTATGGTCAATTATAAAAAAGACCAGGACTTTAAAACTAATATTGGAACTCTAGTAGCAATTGGTATTAAAGATGGGAAAGGCGAAGATTGTTACAGATTAATTAGTACTGGTGGATCAGTAGTAGTTAGAAAAGTTGTAACATCTCTTGCTGACGTTTCTTCATTAGTACATGGCGAATTGTATGTTTATAAGGACGACAATGATAAGTGGTTCTATGTATACAAGAAGGAAAATGAAGATAACAGAAGTATTGAGGAAATTACAGGTGGTCCTTTCATATTTATAGATTCTGAGTCTGGCTATAGGTGGTTCTATAGAGATGGTGAGTGTAGACGTGAAGATGAGTTTTTTACTAGTAAACAGGTAAAAGATATAATTTCACAAGTACTTATTAGGTCAGATAGGTTAGAGGTAGAGAGTGAAGATGGATTATTATTTAAGGTAGGTGATGTTAAAGATATAGTCCTCACAATTAATACTTTTGACTTAGATAATAATAACATAAGTAATAAGTGCGAATATAAGGTAAACGGGAATCCTATCACATTACTTAGCAATAATTCTTATATATACCCTAATGTATCTAGTGATTCTGAGATTACAGTTGAGTGTAAAATAGACCTAGGTAATAACTTCTATCAGATCTTAAGAAAAACTATAAACATAACATTTGGATTTGTCTTCTATTACGGCAGAGTTAATCCAGACTGGAAGCCTAGTGTATTAGAGATTAAAAACTTAGAGTTCTCAAAAGTAAGTGCAAGAACTAACTTTGAATGGCTGGATATAGACTTAGTAAATTTAGAAAAGATTGTATTATGTTATCCTAAGTCTTATGGTCCCCTAAGTCATATATACGATTTTCATGGTATAGACTATTGTAAAGATTACGACATCTATGATAATCACTACACAATAGATGGAATTGATTATCTTGTTTACTTAAAGAAAGCTCCTATTAAGATATATGATTTTAGACAGAGTTTTATATTTGAGTCAGATGATGTTGACGTAAGTAAGCTAGATAAGGCTACACTGGGAGGACTCATTGAAAAAGCGGTTAATGATAAGCTAAATAATAAAATACAAGATCTTAGATTAGCAGGACTTGTATTTATTGATGGATTTATACAAGATACATCAGGCTCTAATTTAATACCTGGAAATGTTTATTATGTAGAGTCTACCAAGAAGTTATACTTACCTCAAGAAAATTCATCTGCCATTACGAAAGATCCAGATAGTAAGACTCTATATGTTAAGCTACCGGATCACTCAATTATGTACTGGGATGGAACAGACTTAGTCAATGAGGGTAAATTAAGTTCTAGGAAGATAAATAGTATAGAAGAAATATTATAATAACAAATATAAAATAATGTCTGCACATATAGGAACAAATTTCTCTTTACAATCAGGTGAATTCTTAGATAGTAGACAGGGACAGGCACTAAGTAAGACAGATCTTCTAAATTGGGAAACACCAGTACCTGAAGGTTTTGAAATTTACTTAGATAATGAGTGGTATTTCTATGATTCAAGAATAAACCTACCATCAACTGGACACTGGATACCTAGAATTTATAAAGGAGATGGAAAACTACAAGAGAATCAATCAATCTCTGCAAAATATCTAAAATCATTACAAGATAAGGTAGATGATTTAGAGCAGATAGTAAGGAGCTTGAGTATAAAATTTAACTTAGTTCATATTAAGCCAATCTTTGATAATATATTTAAGTCTAAGGAAAGATTAGATAAGGAAAAATCCGAACTTAGTCTTGTTATAGGCATTAATATAGATCAACAACAAGAACATGGTAACGTAGAGGAAGATTTGTTTAGATTTTCTGACTTAAATAATGATGGTAGGCTGGATTCGAAAGATAGTCAAGAATTATTAAATAGATTTGATAGGCTAGATTTTATTTCTAAAGATCCTAATTATTATGAGAATGCAATTATTGATGAAGGTATATATGAAGTAGGATCCCAGATATTTCCCCGTTTCAAGTTAAGTCTGGAGCAAGATGGTGAGAAGATAGACAGTGTAAAAATAGATAGCTATAAAGTAGATTCTGTAGGTGGAGTAGATTTCTTTGTAACTCTAGATAAAACTAATGTATATGCAAACGGATTATTATCTAGTACAGAATTTACTAAAGAAATTAATATTCCAGTTAAAGCTTTCTTAAAGACAGGTCAAGTAGTTTATGATGAAATAACCTATAAATTCCTATCTAATGTCTACTGGGGAATATCTAGTATGAACGATTTAGCTGGGGAGAATCTTCATAGTAATACACACAATATTGACTATGTAAGACTTAAACAGTTAGGGTTTAGTTCAAAGCTTTCTAGTAATTATAATATAGAAAGTGAATTAAATTGTATCACAGGTAAAACTCCAATTATTATCTTACCTAGTGCCTATTCATATAGTGGACTGATGCCTAAGATCTTCATCAATGATACCCTAATGAGTGATATTTGGCAAGAAAATTTTAGTGTCAGGACTAGTAAGGGGTTAGATCTTCCTTATACAGCCTATGGAATCAGAAACTTTGTTTTTGATAATCCTACTGTTAAACTAAGTGTAATAACGGAGAAGAGAAATGGACAATAATATACATAAGTTAACTGAGAATGGTGCTATAATCCATCCAGCAACAGTAACAGATGCAGTAGCACATAGAGATACGAGGGCTCCATTAACTTCCTTAATTAATTCATATAATATCTCTGCACTTTGGCCTGATAATACTGAACTAAAGACAATAGATAAAGTTGTAGAAAAACTGAATTCTGTATTACAAGTTAAACAGAAAGTATTAGGTGTTAAGGCAAGTTTTAAAAATGCACAGGAAAATCTAGAAGAGTGGGAATTTTTTGGTGGAGGCTATGAATTTAGTAATATACTTGGTTGGAGAGAAATCGATAGTAGTATTACACTAGAATTACAGGAAGTTGTTTTCCCACTTGGTTTATCTTTTGGTGCTAATACTTCTATAGTAGAGGTAGGTAAACAAACTAATATAACATATAGTTGGTCGGTTACTAGGAAAGGACAGAATGTAACTAGTAAATCAATCTGTATGTTTGACGGCCAGAGAGTAGAGGGCAGTAATAAAACACTTAGTATTAATCCTACACAGAATGGATCTATATCTCATACACTAGCTGCATCTTATCAAGGTCTTAGTAGACAGTCAGGTAGTACAGTGACTGCAGTTCATCTTAGTTATTTTAGTATAATACCTGGTAATCAAACATCTCCAAGTAATATATTAAGTATGACTAGTAGATTACAGCCAAATAAAAATTATACGTGGAGTGGAATAAACCTAAATGATCAAAAAACTTGCTATGTGTACCCTAAATATTTTGGCAAGTTAGGTTCTATTAAAGATGCTAATAATTTTGAGTACTTAGGTTCATATGTATTAACTGAACAAGATGTTAATGGTGTTGGATATTATATATATACCCTAAAAGATCCAGTCACTATTTCTAACTTCAGACAAATATTTAGTTAAACCTAGTTAAAGAATAAATAATATGTTAAATATAGGTGATAACTTTAACTATCAGGGAAGAAAACCAAACTTTGCCAGAGACTGTTTTAATACTAAGCAGGAAATGAAAAACTATCCTGAACAAGGTATAGACACAGGACATATATCTTTCTGTCTTGAGGATCTGAAATTATATCAGTTCCAAGCAGGTAATGAAGTTAATCCAGAGACAGGCAAGTGGAGAAAACTGATAGATTCTATATTAGACGCAAACTCTGAAAATCCAGTAGAAAATAAAGTCATAACAAGTAAGCTCCTAGAAGTTGAGAAATTAATAGGAACAAAAGCGACAGCACTAGGGAAAGATTTTGAACTGAGCTTAGATAATATGGGAGCCGTCATTGCTGCAGCCTTAGTAGATCTTAATAAAAACATAGATGAATTAGAGGAAGCAGTTAGTGAAGCACTCAATAGTATCAAGGCAGCTAATACCAGTATTCGAGATATTAGAATAAATGGGCATTCACTAGAGGGAGGAGTTAACCTATCTAAAAGTGATGTAGGCCTAGGTAATATAGATAATACAAGTGATCAAGACAAGCCATTATCAATAGCAATGGTTAGGGCTCTTAATGGTAAAGCTGATAAGAGTACAACTATTAATAACAAACCACTTGATCGAAATATTGTAATTACTAAACAAGATCTAAGTTTAGGTAATGTAGATAATACAAGTGATTTAGAAAAACCAATATCAACTAGAACACAGGAAGCACTTAATAACAAAATAGACAAATCCCCTACACATGGATTAGTTAGTAAGGAAGATATTAAAAAACTATCCGACTTACCTACTAATGATGTATTAGCTGAAAAATTCCGAACCTTAGATAACACTAGGAGTAAGATAGATTCACATGTTTCTAATACTCAAAATCCTCATAATGTAACAAAAAATCAAGTAGGCCTAAGTAATGTAGATAATACAAGTGACTTAGAGAAACCAATATCAACTAGAACACAGGAAGAATTAGATAAGAAGGTAAATTTAACTGATCTAGTAGGTCTGACAAAAAAGGTATCTGATCTAGAGGAGTCAGTTAAGTTAATCAACCAGTCTATGGAAGTCCTAAAACCAGAACTCTTAGATAGAATGACTTATGGTATTAGAATAAACATAGGAAGTCCTAACTTTTCTTGTACTGAGATTGGTAGTTATTCACTTCGCAAAAGCCTACCTGTCCATTCAAAGATAAGAGGTTGTATTTTATCTAATCAAGGCGAAGTTGTTAAATACTTACCTGATACTAATTGGGCAGCTGGGGATGTTAATGGTTCACAGGGACAAGTTATGGTTGAAATTCCTGAGTTTTGGATGTCATATAAGAAAAACCCTGATTATATAGATATTAGAATTAGCCCAACTGAAATAGAGGGATTCACTAAGTTCAATAAATTCTATATATCTGCTTATGATGCTACTATAGATCGTAACAGTAATAAACTTAGCTCTGTATGTAGTATTGATCCAAGATATAGAGGAGGAAATAATAGTGCAAACTTAGATAATGATAGTAATATTGCAAAAAGACACTTAGGAAAACCAGCTACCTATTTGACATTAAGTGAGTTTGAAACACTTGCAACAAATAGAGGTAATAACTGGAAATGTCTTACATATGATGCATATAAAACTATTTTTTGGCTTTTTGTTACTGAGACTGTTAGCTTAGATACAATAAATAAGAGAAACTTTGATCCAGAACAATCAGGTAATTTATCTACTAAACATGTAGATAAAGACACATGGAAGACTACATATAATACATTCCCTGTATTAAATATTGGTACTACTAATAATATAGGTAACGGAACTGGATATAAAGACGTTGAAATTACTTATATTGGCTACGAATCTAGATCTTGTATTAGGTATAGAGGTATGGAGAATATATTTGGAGAGATGTCTAGGTTTGTGACAGGGGTACAAAAAATAAAGAGAGGAGTTAATGCAGAATTAATAGGGGGAACTGGTTTTAATCTCAAAACATTATATAATTACTCACCTTATGACAGGCCTGGTTTTATAGAGGAGTTAATTCCACATACTAACGACCCATTCTCAATATTAGCGACAGGAGTTGGTCAAGATGGGTCATCAACTACTTACTATAGAGCCTATTCTGATTCATTCGGCGCTAATTCTAACGGTAAGTATTTCTTCTTGTTCGGACATCCAGAACCAAATGATTTCTTTGATAGTTCTAATGCAGGTTTCTTAGATCAATTAACAGAGGCAGAGAATTTTAAAGCAAATTATGCAGGAACTAGATTATGCTATTTCCCTGAGTAAGATAAAATAATAATTATGAAGTATTTAATAGATTATTCTAATAAAAAACATGAGGAACTTCAACTAGTAGATTCTAAGGGAAGTACAAACACATGGAGAGTTTATTTTGATGAAGAAGTAGAAACTAGCACTTATGTAGGGGAAAACAATAAAGAAGAAAAAATTGAAACCTATAAGGCTAAGTTCATAGAGACAGATAAACTTAACACTGATGAAGTAAGTGCCGCATCTTTAATGAGGGAGGCTAAGATAAGTGATATAGTTTCTTATGATTCTAGTAGTGAAGTTAATTGTTTCTACCTAAATGAAACCCCTCTATGGTTAGATAAAGAAACTAGAGTAGGTGTTATGAATAGTACTAAAATTCAAAAAAGTCTAGGACAAACAACCTCTACATTCTGGATAGGAACCTTCTCAATTAGTGTACCCTGTGATAAAGCTATTGAATTATTAAGTGCACTGGAAATATATGCAATCGACTGTTTTAATAGGACAGCTGAGCATAAGAAAGCAGTAGAGTCTATGACTAATGTGGATGAGATCTATAATTACAACTTTAAAACAGGATACCCAGAAAAGTTAAACCTTAAGATCTAAAAATGACAGTCATAATATCACTGCTTATATTGCTCACTTATATAATATGGGTGACAATAAAACACGGAATACCTGCATCACTATCACAAACGTATTACTTAGTTAAACCCAGACTCCTATTTATGTTAGTTATTTGGGTTAGTAATTTTTTAATACTAGTACCAGCAATGGATATGGCAGGAGATCTTAAGTTTATTGCATTTCTTGGTATATTTGGCGCATTACTAGTAGGAGCAGCACCAAGAATTAGAGAAGGTGAAAGAACAGTCCATATGATAGGTGCTATTACTTGTGGAGTATTTTCCCAACTGTTTGTAGCTCTTTATGGAACATATCTTTCACTCTGTTCTTGGATTATTGCACCAATTCTACTACTAGCATCAAACAAAGGAAGACTTATCGGGTTATTTAGAGAAGGACTTGAAGATAGATTGGATAGTGTGCAGTTTGTATTTTGGTGCGAGATGATTTGCTACTTCACACTATATACAAGTTTAATATTAGGAGGAGTATGAAGAATTTAAAAACTTTCGGAACTAAAGCAGAATATGAAGAGGCTGTTAGGAGAGGTGAAATTCCTAATCCTTGCGTATCTGTAGTGGAAGGTAAAGTTTATTACTATCCAGACTCAAGTAATCACACAACACCAACAGAAGCAGAACTAAGACTTAAAAACCAAGTACTAGATCTTAATGAGAGTAAACGCATTGAGGCAGAAAAAGTACGTGTCAATAATGAAGAAGGTCGTGTTACTGCTGAGGTTGCTAGGGTTGAAAGTGAAAGAGTTAGAGTAGAAGCAGATAAAACAAGAGCCGCACAGGTTAAGAATGTTGTAGATAGTGAAGTAGATAGAAATAATGCAGAAAATAGAAGAAGGCAAGATTTTGAAAACCAAATATCTACTATGAATAATCTAAAATCTGAAATAAGTGGCCTTAAAAATAAAATGCCTTATATCGGAGATGACTTATATGTTTATGAGTGGAGCGATGTATTAGGTAGATATGAAAGAACAACTAAATATACAAAAGGAGAAAAGGGTGATAAAGGTGATAATGGTAGAATAAGATTACCTCACTTTTCTATAAACCCTAATGATATGTGCCTCTATTTTGATGATGACCTAGGTGAGTTTGCTGGTAATTATTCACTAGAGGAAGGTTGTTTGATGTTTAAAAATAATGAACCTTAAAAAATATGGGAAAAATAAATTTAGGACGAGTTGCTTTTAATCATAGAGGAGAATATAGTAGAACTGAAACCTATAAAAAATTAGATACTGTTAGTGAAGGTGGATCTACTTATGTGTCAATAGTTGAAAATAATATAGGTCATAGCGTTAAAGATACTAATTATTGGAGTCCAGTTGCTAAAGGTTGCTACACATTATGGCTAGATCAAGGGAATAGTGGTACAGAGAGTGAATTCTTAAAGAGCCTGAAAGGACCCGATGGTAGAGTTAGAAAAATATCACATGGTACTAGCGATACTACTTTTAGATTATCACCACAAGAATATCATGTTTGGGATGAGGTAGAAACACTAACATTGACACTTGATACAGATAACTTAGGAGATCTACTGCCTGAATATATGTTTCAATTTACATCCCCTGCAAACAAAGCAACAGTACTAACAATTAGCGGAGTTAGGTGGATTAATAACTATATACCAACTATACAACCAGGTAAAACTTATCAAGCTAGTATACTAAATGGAATTATAGTTATGGAAGGAGCTTAGCTATGAGTACATTCAGAAGAAGATTGATAATGCAAGAGCAGGATAAGTACGTGAAATTTGAAGATCCAGAATTTGAAAGAGTGTGCACTGCTGAATGGGACAAAGATGGAAACGGTAGACTATCAAAGGAGGAAGCATTGCAGGTTGTCAGAATAAGAAATAAGATGTTTGAAGATAACAAAATAATAAAAAGTGCCGACTTCGACATCTTCAAGAATTTGACATAGATGGGAGGACTCATGTTCAGGGGTAGCTCAGTTAAGAGGTGCAAGATGAACAACATTACCTTTTTTAAAGATGTTCATTTTTCTTTAGGTACAACTGAACTCTTCATAAGCCTTAATTCTTTGAAAAAACTTCCCGATACAGGTGGGACGAACTCTATACTGGACGGATATTTATCTAGAATAAGATTTAACAACATTGAGTATATCGGAGAACACTCTATACATAGTGCTGAATATATAATACTTGGAGTAGACAAAGTTCCAGAACTTAAAGGTAATTGTTCGTTTGACTGTGTTTATGTTAAAGATAATATGGTTCCTTCTTTCAAAGAGCATTCCGAGTGGTCAAAATTCAACATACAACCTATAAATGAATTAGCAAACCAGTATCCACATCACGTAGAAGTTTGGGATAAAATGTAAGTTATAATGAAAAGTATGAAAAATTTTACAGACACCCTTCAACTGCACAAATCCTCGTATTCATTTAGTAGAGACAATTACTCTATCGGAGAAGAGGGGGGGGGTAGCAGTATGAGCACTTATAGGAGAAGGCTACTCTTTATACATGAGAACCATTTTATTAAATTTGAAGATCCTAATGTAGAGGCTCTTTGTTTAAAGTACTTTGACACAGATAATAATGGTAGAATTTCTTTTGATGACTTAGCAAAGGTAGATAGTAGAATGCTTGATAAAGCATTTCACGAGCTCAATAGGGATGCAAGAGTTAAGGTTGTGAAATTTAATGAGTTTAAGTATTTTGTTGGTATTGACGAAACTCCTTATGGCTTATTTAATAGTTTTGACAATCTCGAAGAAATAGAGTTACCAGCTGTAAAGCATCTAGGAGGTGCAACATTTGCTTATATTTATAAAAATAAAATAAAAAAGATAATAATTCCAGAGGGTATTAAAACAATAGGTCAGATATGTTTTCTTGGTGCACTTGCTCCAAATATTACTATTAGGATACCAAGTACAGTAGAGAAAATTGGAGTTGATGCATTTTCGTGGCTGAAAGATGTTACTTTTATTTTTAATAGAGCAGTACCACCTGAGATTGAAGATGGTGGGATTTATTGGAAACATATTAGTGAAAATAAGAGAGTAGTTGGGTATGCACCAGATGAAAGTGTAGCATTATATAAAAACAGTCCTATTGTAGGGAAAATATGTTCTGATATACTGCCAATTAGTCAATATAAAAAATAGTTAAGTAAATGATGGAATATTTCAAATTAAAAGTATAAGAGATATGAACAGAGTGAAGGGGGGGGGTGATCATGAGTATATTTAGGAGAAAACTTATGATGGTCTCTGAGAAATATGTAATGGGTATTGATTTTAGTAAA
>ERZ773031.68-NODE-68-length-54392-cov-9.450651_pt1 | contig 54392 bp, 66 predicted proteins | sample MGYA00511666_ERZ773031 | MGnify/ENA primary metagenome ERZ773031 (study PRJEB29015, sample SAMEA2738135) | human oral metagenome | biome: human oral; feature: human-associated habitat; material: saliva | place: China | collected 2250 ...
AAAATATAAAAATATAGTATTATTTAATTAACATTAAATATTAATTAATAAAAAAGGAAGAAAAATGAATTATTATGAAGTGCTAGGTGTATCTGAAAATGCTGATATTTCAGAAATAAAGAAAAAATATAGGAAATTGGCGATGAAATATCATCCAGACAGGAATTCGGGGGATGAAAATGCTACTAAAAAATTTCGGAAGGTAACAGAGGCTTATGAGGTTCTTGGGGATGAAAAGAAAAGGGAAGAGTATGACTGTAAAAGAAAAAATGTTCAGAGTCAAAGAAGAAATAAGAATAAAAAGGAAAATGTCAAGGATGAATTTTCTCAAAACGATTTTACTTTCGGAAGGGATTTTTTTAAAAGTGCTAAGGAAATGAGAGGAATGTTTGAAAATAGTTTTAGGATGGATAAAATGGGAGAGAAAAGGGCAAGGTCGGAAAAAGAGAATATTAAAAGTAGATTTGATCAGTTTTTTGATGTAAAGAAAAAAAAATAATAATAATTTTGGGTAATTTTATAAATTTTTATAAGAAATTTAGGGTTTCTAATAATAGATAGAATATTATTAAAAATTATATAAATTTATGTTTTAAGTAAAATAGTCATAGTTTTTGAGTTCAGTTTTAAGGCAGTTTTACTATAAAAAAGATAAATTGAGGGAAGGAAAAAAGGAAATGTTATGGGGAATTAGAAGATTTTTGTCAAATTTTAGAAGTATTTTTAGACGGCCGTTTGGACAAGGCAGTATTTATCGGCTGGAAAGGCTTAGAAGTATTGCACGAATGAGGGAAAGTGGAAAAAGTAGAAGTGAAAGAAGCAGTTTGGGAGTTGACAGAGGGATTAAAAAATATGAAAAACGAAAGTTAAATGCTAGAAATCAGAAAAGTTATAAATTTTTTAATGTGAAAAATATTTTGATAATGGTGGTTTTGATATTTACATTTATTTTTGTACATTTTTCAGGATATTCTGCAAAAAGTCTTTATTTTTCGATTTTTATTTATATTGGAGTTACACTTTATTTGCTTATTGTGGAAAGATTTTTTGAAAAGGTGGAAGTTCAAGAGGAAATTAGAAATATAAAAAATGACAGGGAAAGGGAACATAATGTTTTTTTGGAAAAAGTGAAGGAAATAGAGGATTTGGAGAAAAGTCAGATTGAGCATATATTTTTGAAGGATTCTGAAGATTATGATATGAAAATTTGGAAAGTTGGAAGAGCGACTTCTCTTTTGATTGGGAAACAGACACCTAGAAATAGGGTTGATATTGATGTAAGTGATGGAATTTATTCTAATTTAGTTAGCAGGGCTCATGGAATTTTAAATCGAGTCAATGGGATTTGGTATTATGAGGATTTGGGTTCGCAAAATGGGAGCGGAATTGAAAGAAATCTGGATAAGCGGAAAATAAAATTAAAAAAAAATATACCTGTAAAAGTGGAGTCAGGCGATATAATTTACTTGGCAACTACAAAAATATTATTAAAATAAAAAAAAGGCAATAATAAAAGTGGAAATTTCAAAAAGCCAGGGATTAAAATTTTTATTAGAGAGTAAGAATAAAATTTATGTTTTTTCATGAAGTTTAGCATTGCAGGTTTTCATAAATAGATAAGATAAAAAATGGAGGATTATTTTAAAATGAAATTAGATAGATGTAAAAATGGGCATATATACGATGTTTCCAGATATAGTTCGTGTCCCTACTGTAAATCGGAAGGATTGGAAACAGAAGTTCAAGATGATAAAATTAATTTAGTTGAACAAATGGAAGATGAGGATAGAACTACTGCCTACTGGTCAAAGGACAGCACGGTGGATCCTGTTGTGGGATGGCTTACGTGTATTGAAGGGCATGACAAGGGGAAGGATTATAGAATTGTGAGTGAACGGAACTTTATTGGACGCGGGGAAAATATGGACATCCAGATTTCAGGGGATACTATGATTTCAAGGAAAAATCATTGTTCGATAAGTTATAATCCGAAGCAGCGGAAATTTATGCTAACTCCTGGAGATTCCAATGGATTGATTTATTTAAATGGAGAAGCTGTTTATAATACGGTGGAATTGAGGGCTTATTCGGTTGTGGAAATGGGGGAGAGCAAATTTGTATTTGTAAATTTGTGTGGAGATTATTTTGATTGGGAGAAGGAAAAAGCCAGGGATGAAAATTTGAGAAAAAGATATGAGAATTTGGCTGATGAAAAAACAGATGGAAATATGAATTTTGTGAATAGAAATAGTAAAAATGGGGATTTGGAAGTAAAAATTGAAGATTATGAAGAAAATTTATAAGTTAATGAAATTAAGGGGAGAAGTGGAAAAATGAGGAAGGATGAGGCAAAATTTATTACGGAATTTTTGAGCGAGGCTGGAACGAAGGCTGAAAATAGTGATTATTTTGGATATATTTTGCTGGACAATTATGCGATTTGGGCTGTAGCTGATGGATTTGATGAGGAAGATGGGGCAAAAGTTGCGGCAAGGATTGCTGTAGAATCTGTAATTGAATATTTTATGCTACGTCCACGATTTAATTATGACGTTATTAAGGAAATGATGGATTATGCCAATTTGAAGGTTAAGGAAAAACAGGAAGAAGCTAAAAAATATTCTCTTATGCACACTTCTCTTTTAATCGTTATAAGCAATTATAATTCAATTTTATATGGAAATGTTGGAAATACTAGATTTTATCATATTAGAGGCGGATATATTGTTTCTCAAAGTAAAGATGATACGATAGCGCAGCTTTTGGTGGATGAAGAAGCGTTAAATGTATCGGATATGAAATTTCATAGGCAGAGAAATGATTTACTGCAGGCAATTGGGGATTTTGGAAAAATTAAGCCGAATATTATAAAAAGTCCTGTGGAGCTTATGGAAAAAGATATTTTTTGCTTGACAACCGTGGGATTTTGGGAAAATATTGATGAACATGATATGGAAAATGATTTGTCTAGATTTGAGGATAAAAAGCAATGGCTGAATTCATTGGAAAAGAGAATACTTGCTTCGCTTAGGGACAATATTGAAAATTATACGATTGCACAGGTGGAAGTGCAGGCGGTGGCAAGTCCAGAGCCGATGGAAAAGGATAGAAGCAAATTGATAAAAAAAATAATTTTGATAATAATGATTGTTGTTGTGATTATTTTATTTATTGTAATTTGGAATGTGAAAAGGCGAAATGGGATTTTACAGGCGGCGACACAGTATGAAAAGCTGGCGGATGAGGAAATTTTGAAAAAGAATTTTAATAATTCAATTGATAATTTAAAATTGGAAATTGGGGAATATGAGAAATTAAAGCCAAAAAGCAGAGGCGTGATTGGATTTTTTACAAATGCAGAGAAAAAAAGGAATGATGCGAATAAAAAGATTGATGAAATAAATAAAAAAATTGGAGAAACTGAAAAGATTAAGGAGGCATTTTCAGATATTAATGAAGGAAATGATCTGTTTAACAATGGAAATTATGATGAGGCAAATGAGAAGTATCAGCAGGCTAAATATAATCTGAATGACAATACTTATAAACGTGATGAGTTGAATACAGAAGAAATTTTAGCAACATTGGATTCACGGATTAATTCTGGTGTGAAACTGAAGGAAGCGAAGGCTTTAGAAACGGCTGGGGATAATGCGGTTAATGAAGGAAGTTACAATTTGGCGAAAGTCAGTTACAAAAATGCTGCAGATATGTATTTGGCAAATGGAAAGGCGGATTATGTTTCACAAATTGAGAAAAAGATAGAGGAAATAGCGGATAAGGAAAAAATGGCATATAATGGGGCAATGCTTGCGGAAAATAAAGGGGATTCATTGGCACAGAGCAACATTAATTCTTCTAGGGAGGCATATTATCAGGCACGGCAGATGTACCAGATACTCGGAGATACTGTGAAAGTAGGAGAGATTGACAATAAGATACAGGAACTTAATTCTCAGCAGAATGCTGATTTACAAACTGCTAATAATCTTGTTCAAGAGGGGCTTTCGCAAATTACGGCTAATAATCCAGCACAAGCAATAGGGATTTTGACACAGGCTAAAAATATTTATCAAAAAATGAAAGATACAAATAATGTAAATGCTGTTGGGAAATATATAAGCCAGGCACAGGAATTTATTAAATTTGAAAGCCAGAATGCTGAAAAACTGAAGGAAAAGGAACTGGAATATTCAGAAAAATTAAAATCACAGGAAACAGAATATTCAGAAAGGCTAAGACAGCAGGAAATTCAGCTGCAGCAGCAATTACAGACAAGAGAAGCAGAAATAAAAGCACAGCAGGAACAAATGGAGATAGAGAGGCAAAAGCGGGAAGAAATATCAAGAAAAATGGAAAATGCCTCAAATCTGGAAATGCAGGCGGATCAGCTGGTATTAGATGAAAAATTTGAGGAAAGTATTTCAAAATATGAGGAAACGAAGAAAATTTTGGAAGAAGTAAATGCTGATGGAAATTTTGGGAATCAAGCGGCTAAGATTGAAGGTTTAAATAAAAAAATTGAAAAAAGTGAAGGATATTTGCTGAAGAAAAAGGGAGAAGAGGATCTTAAAAATAAAAAATGGCAGGATGCTATGGAAAAACTTACGCAGGCAAAGGAAAAGCTGGAAAAAGTTGGAATAAAGCAAGATGAATTGGAAAAAATAGGGAAAGAACTGAAAAGGGCTGTGAAAAAAGCAAATAAGAAATGGTGGCAGTTCTGGAAGATTTTTTAGGAGAAAGCTAAGATTAAAAGTTGAATAACAATAGTATTAGTTAAAAAAATTATGACAGTTCACTATTTAAATGGAAAATGATACAGGATAGGAGGGGAAAATGGTAAAAAGCGTAAAATTAAAAACTTTCTTTTTTAAGGAATATGCACAAATTGCTGAAAAAAATACGTATTCGGCATATATTCCGAATGGGAACAGGGGAATCTGGTGCATTGCTAATTTTGAGGAAAAAATTCAGAGACGAGAAAATGTGGAAATTGAGGGAAAAATAGGAAGTAGCGGTATTGAGAGTAAAAAAAATAAAAAGAATGTAAAAAGGAAGAATTTGGCAAAGGCTGGAGTTCATAAAGTTATTGAAAAATATTTGGAAAATGGTGGTTTTTCAACGGAAAATATGAAAAAAATTATTCAATCTTCTAAAGATAAAGTAATTTTTGAGAAAAGTAAGTTTTTTAAAGTTGAAAAAAATAATGAAAAGGATTTTGATTCTAAAAATTTTTATTCGCAAATTGTTGTTATTATTGACAAAGATGACATGATTGCGGGAAATATGGGGAAAACAGAGCTTGCTTTGTATCGGGAAAATAGGATTGTGGAAAAAATATGTGGAGAGGAAATTAAGAGAGTAAAGTTACGGAAAAATGATTATTTGCTGGCTGGAAGTCCTGAATTTTGGAAAAATGTTGATGAGAATGAGATTGAGGAAGTTTTTGTTGATTTGAAAAGTAAGGAGAATATTGAGAAAAATTTAAGCAGGAAAATAAAGGCTGCTGAAGTGAAATTAAAAAAAGTCATACCATTTTTGTCGATTTTTGTGGAAAATATTGAAATGGAAGATAGTGATGAAGAATTGGAAAGGGAAGTTGACAGAGAAAATAAGAAAAGGGAAATAGCTGTAAAGTATACGTTTTTAATGATAATATTTTTATTTTTGTTTATTTCTGTGGGGAAAAATATTCAAAGGGGGAATCTGAAAATTAGGAAGGAAAAAAATTTGGAAAGTGTGGTAGCTGGAAAAATTGGGGAAAAGGCGAAATTGATGGAAAATAATTTGATTGAAAAGATGGAAATTGAAAAAAATAAAATAATGAGAAAAGATAAAATTGGGCTGGAAAATGTTGAGAGTGCTGAGGAAAAAGATGGAGATGAAGGAGAGAAAAAAGCAGGAGATGGAATTAAAAGTGTGGAGGGGAAAAATAAAAATGCGGGAAATTTAGAAGTAGTTCAAAATATTGAAGAAAATGATGGAAAAAGAAAAATTAAAAAAAATAAAGTAAGCAAAGTGAAAATGGGTGAGAAGGAAAAAAGTCAGAAAAGATGGGAAAAAGTTACTGGAAATGAAAAAAATCAAAATAAAAAAAATTTTAACGTAAATAATAAAAGTTTTAAAAAAGATCAAAATTTAAAAAATAACAAACTTTCACAACTTGATAAGGAAATTGAGAGGAACTGGAAAATTTTGGGGCGTGATAGGAATGGAAATAATTTGAAGAAAATATAAAAGGGAAAAGTGAGATGGATTTTTTATTAAAGGGAACGATGTTGAATGGGAAATATAAGATTGTGAGTTATATGGCTAAGAGTGATTTTTCTAATATTTATTTGGCTGAAAATAATTTAGGGGAAAAAGTTGTTATTAAGGAGTGTTATCCTGGTAAAATTGTTATGAGAGATGGGAAGGAAGTTTTTACGGAAAAATATAGGAAAGATTTTGAGAGATTAAAGAGATGTTTTTGGAAGGAAAAATGTATTTTGGAGAAATTTAGAAAGAAGTCTAAGGGAAATAGGGGAAAATTTCAAAATAATCTTATTAAAAATGGTGTTATTAAAATTCTGGATTTTTTTAGTGAAAATGGAACAAATTATATTGTTATGGAATATTTTGGGATTACTTTGAAAGAGTATATTTTGGAAAATAAAGTTCAAGATGAAAAAATAAATATAAATTATATTTTGAAAATATTTCTTAAAGTTGCAAGGGCTGTTTGTAAAATCCATAAAAAGGGGATTATTCATTGTGATTTAAAGCCATCAAATATTTTGGTTGATATTAGGGGGAATATTAGAATTATTGACTTTGGATCAAGTTTGAGAAAAGGGGAAAAGGTTGATTTTATTGAGGTTTCAGAAGGGTATTCGCCGATTGAAGTTTATTCAGAAAAGGTTCAGATTGATGAAAGAGCTGATGTTTATTCGCTTTCGGCACTTTTGTATTTTATGCTTTGTGGGAAAAAAATTGGTGGGGCAGTTAAGAGGTTTTATAAACCAGAATTGGAATTTGCAAGAGAAGTGATTTTAGGGTTTGAGAAAATTGGGAAGTTTAAGGAAGTGGAAAAAATAATAAAAAAAGGATTGGAATTTGAAAGGAAAAAAAGATTTGGAAGTGTCAGGGAAATGATTGAAAAGTTAGAATTATTAAATTTTATTTAGCGAAGGGGCTTATCACCCTTACAATAAATAAAATATATCTTCTATTTTTTAAATTAGATTTAGTATGAGAATATAGTTCGTATAAAAAAGTATATAATTTTATGTAAATGTATAAATTTATCGGCATAGAGATTTTTTGTTAGAATTATATAAAAAGTTTAGATTTTTACAAATTCAATAAATAAAGGGGAAAATATAGAGATGAAATTGTTTTATGAGGAAGAATTGCGGAGAAAATCCTATTATGAGATGTATCAGATTGCGATTGAGGAAAAGCTGGTGGATGTGCATTTGGAAACGCCTGCAAGAGAGGAGCTTATTATACTTTTGATGAAATATCGGGGAGTGAAGGCTAATTATTGTATTGATAAGTATACTAAAAATGGGCTTGTAAATGTTCAGCTGCTTTTTGACAGTAAACTTGGGGAGAGGATTCATCATGAGAATAAAATACGAGTACCGCACAAAATTATTTTGTATAAGGAGCTTGATTTGATGAGGGAGGACAATTATAAGATTGAGATTCCTGAAAATGTGAGCAGTGCAAATGTCTTTCTTATAAATGCAAATAATTATCTTTGTGGAATTTTTCAGCTGGAAAAGGATTTGAAGAGCAGGAATAAATATTTTTTGATTAGTAAAAAAGAATTTTTTAGAGTTGAGACATTGAGAAATAATAAGTTTTCGTTTTTATTTTTTAAAGAAAATGATTTAAAATTTATTCATGAATTTTATAATTGGAAGGAAGATGAGCCATATCCGCTTTATCCGTATCAGATGGATTATTATAAAGTTGAAATTGAAAATTTTGTTGTAAAAAATCTGGAAACTACGAATACTCCGCTTTGTATTGATTTTGGGACTGTAAATACAGCTCTGGGAGCATATCTGGATAGAAATTATGTGAAGGATTTGCCGACTAATGATATTTTGAATGGGAATGTTGTCATTGATGCGATAAATTATGTGAAATTTGATGATGGGGAAAGGCATTACCGTGAGATTTTTCCAACATTGGTTTATGTTGAAGATTGTAGCGATAGTAATAATATTAAGTATTCGTTTGGATATGATGTGGTAAGAAAATTGGAAAAAAATGATTATATTGTTAATGGATCGATTTTTTATAGTTTGAAAAGGTGGGTGCATGAGCATAATAAGATGGAAAAAATTAATGATGAGTTTGGGAATATTTTGTATGTAAAAAGAAAGGAAATAATAAAGGCTTATTTGAAATATGTTGTAAATCGTGCAGAATATATGTTTAAATGTAAATTTAAAAAAATTCATGCTTCCAGCCCTGTAAAATTGAAAGAGCAGTTTTTGACAATGTTTCAGGAAATTTTTATGGTTGAAAATAACTTTAATAAAAGTTCTTATGAAAAAAATTATGAATATGAAATTATTCGTGAAAATGCTATGGATGAAGCTATTGCTGTGCTTTATAATACGATTGAGATACAGATAAGGAAGGGGAGATATAAGGAAAATGAAGAATATAGTGCTTTAATTATTGATTGTGGTGGCGGGACGACGGATTTAGCGGCTTGTAAATATGTGATTAATAAGGACAGGATTTCATATTATCTGGATATAAGAACAAGTTTTGAAAATGGAGATGAAAATTTTGGGGGAAATGACTTGACTTATAGGATTATGCAGTTTTTGAAGATTGTGCTGGGGGCAAAGTATTCTGAGAATAGGGTTGTTTCTGTTAATGATTTGATAAAATATGATAATGATATGATTTATAAAGTGATTGATGACAGCGGTGTTGATAAAATTTTTGAAAATATGAATTTGGAATATGAAAAATATGAGAAAATAATACCGACAAAATATTCACAATTTGAAAATAAAATGAGCGAAGAATATCAAAAAATACGAAATAATTTTTATATGCTTTGGGAAGCTGCTGAAAATTTAAAAAAAGAATTTTTTACATCTGATGGAAGACTGCGGACACGTTTTGATGCACCTAGAAATTATGAAAAAAGGAATGACATTCATATAACGCAGTTAAAAAGCTGGAAAATTCACACTTATGAAAATGAAATATTTAACACAGTAACAGATTATCCAAGACATATTTTTACAATAAAGGAAATAGAAAAAATTGTAAAAGCCGATATTTACGGAATGCTTAGAAAATTTTTGAACACTTATTACAAGGAAGGGCTGCTTTTTGAGTATTCGCTTATAAAATTGAGCGGACAATCGACTAAAATTAGTACATTTCAGGAAGTTCTGAAGGAATTTGTGCCTGGAAAAATGATAGAATACAAGGAACTTAGCCATCGTGATGATTATGAGCTGAAGTTGAACTGTCTGGATGGTGCTATAAAATATTTGGATTATAAGCGGTTTGGGCATATAGATGTGGAAATTGTGAATGAAGTGCCGCTTGTGCCGTATTCTGTGTGGGTGGAAAAATACGATGGGGAAAAGATTGAAATGATCCAGACTTCACGGAAGGCTGATATTCTGATTGGGCAAATTGACAAGAAAAGTTCGGCTGAAGAACTAAAAATTTATGTTTATAATGCTGAAGGGGAACTTAAAAAAGAGATGATCTACAAAAATGAGGATGACTATGAGGAAATGGATGCACAGGAAATCTTGCCAGAATTTGTAAATATTATTTCTCAAAATGACACTGATACAATTCAAAATGATACAGTTAGATTTTTCGTTTACACTGATTTAAATAACTGGGGATTTTTTGTCGTGCCAATCCAAAGAAAGTCAGATCAGCTTTATCTTGGACGTAAGCAATATTTTCCTTATGAAGATAATTTAAGTGAAAATTCCTATTTTGATGGAAATCACTAAAAAGGGGAAAAATATTGAGAAAAAAAGATGAATTAATTTGGATAATGCCAACAATTTTTATTTTTATTATTCTTTTTATGATAAAATTTTGCACACCTAAAATTAATAAAAAATATATTGTCAGTAAAGTAAAACGTGAAAACCTTGAACTTTTTGTAGATATGAAAGGAACTGTTGCTGCAAATAATGTTACTAAAATTGGATTAGATGTAAATTTATCAGTTGATAATGTTTATTTTAAAGCTGGAGATTTTGTGAAAAAGGGCGATATAATAGTAAAATTTAGCGACTATCAGAAAAGTGATATTAGTGAAAAAAGAGCATTGCTAGTCGTAAAAAATGCACAGTTGAGGAACCTTGAAAAACAGCAGGAATTAGGGGCGGATGTGAATCAGAAAATTCAAGAAGTAAAAGGGGAAATAGATGGATTGGAGCTGGAAGTAAAAGATGAAATGAAAAATGCTGTGTTAGTTCAGAGAACTGTGAGAAGTCCGTTTGATGGATATATTGTAAAAATTAATGCTGTAAAGGGTGGAATTATAAATAAAAATGAGCCTATAGTTGTTTTGGCGAAAAAGAATGATCTGAAAATAGTAAGTGAAAGTATGACAGATGAAAAAATTAAAAATTTGGGTATTGGAAATATGGCTGAAGTAAGCCTTTTTAGGAGAAAAAATAAAAAAGCTGGGGAAGAGAAAACGCTTGAGGAATTAGTTGAAATTAAAAATGATAAAGGCAAAGAAGGTTTTCAAAATAGAGATAATAAAGGGAATTTAGATTTATTTTCTGAAAGAAAAGTTATTGAAGCGGAATTATTTAAGATTAATAAAGTTGTAAATATGAATGTGCTTGAGTTTTTGCCGATTTCCTTTAAGGATTTATTTTTAAATGAGCAGGTGGATATTCGTGTTATTTATAGAAAGAAAGAGAATATTTTAACTGTTTCTAAAAAAGCGATTATTTTTAAAAATCAGAAAAGTTATATTTATTTGATTGATAAAAATAATTTGGTTAGGGAAAGGGAAGTTTTTGTTGGGGTGGATAATGGAGAAAAGATTGAGATTTTTGGGATGAATATTGAGGAAGGGATGGAAATTGTGGAAAATCCTGATGATAAAATTACAAATAATGTAATTGTGGAAAGAAGAAATATTCAAGATGAAGAAATTGAAAAGAAAAAAAGAATAGAAAAATTAGAGAATGAAAATGAAAAAATAGGAAATAAAATGGATGAAAATGAGAGGGAGATTATTAGATTGAAGCAAAAATAATAGATTGAAATTTTTTAAATTATTTGAAAATAAATATTGGGTTTAATCTAGTAAAAAGATTTATAACGTATTCATTATTCAAATGGTATTTAGTAAAAATAAAAGATTTTTCACAAGGGGTAAAAACCCCTTGCCAGTAAATAAATAAAATAAAGTTTTTTAATTTGAATTGCCAATTTTGGTCATTTTTCCATCATCAGTTATAGAAAGTCCATTTCCGTTTGGAAAATCAGATTTATTTAAGGAAATTATTTTTTTGATGACTAATTTTTCTGAGTCTATGAAAGGGCCTAAACTTCCGTAAGTTTGTCTTACAGGAATAATCTCTCCAGAGATAAAATTCCCGTTGCTGTCTATTTTAATTTTAAAAATTGGAGAAAGGCCCATAGAACCTGAAATATTTATCTTTCCAAAAGTTGCAAAATTTCCGCCACTGTAGGAAATAAATTTATTTTTGTAAAGCTCGGCTGCTCTTGTAACGTGCGGTCCTTGTCCAAAAACAATATCTGCTCCATTATCTATCGCAAAATGGGCAAATTCATATACATTTCCCCGATCTTCCCCATGAAAAATTTCGTGATTTCGAGTAATATGTTCTGCTCCAGCACCTTCAGCACCGCCGTGAAACATGACAATTACAATATCAACTTTTGACTTTAATTCAGAAATAAGTTTTCTTGCATAATTGTAGTCATTCAATTTTACAGTGGCTGAATTTGGAGCAAAGGAAATAAATCCAAATTTTTTACCATCTTTTTCTAAAATTGAACTTTCAGCAATATCTTTAATTCCAGAATATTTTATATTTAAATTATCAAGATTTTTAATAGTTTCCCTAATTCCAGTTTCTCCAAAATCATTGCTATGATTATTAGCAACACTCAAATAATCAAATCCAGCTTGCTTTAAATATTTTCCATATTTTGATGGCATGCGAAAAGCATAACATACATTTGGATTATCACAGCTTTTCGGAGTACCGCCATTATCAAATAACGTTCCTTCCAGATTTCCCACAGTAATATCTGCATTTTGAAGCACATCTTGAGTATTTTTCAAAATATTTTCATCATTTTTTGGAAGTAAATCAGATGGATAATTTGAGCCAAGCATTATATCTCCAACTCCAATTATTGTAAATTCTGATTTTTCATTTGTTTTATCATTTCCATTATTTTTAGAAATATTTTTTTTGATTCCTAATATTTTTTCGGCATTAATAAATCTGTTTCTAAAGTTTTTGAAAAAAGGGCTTGTAATAATTAATGCAAGTGCAAAAGCCAAAATAGCAAATAAAATTAATAGTATATTTTTTTTCATTTATTAAATCCTTTCATAGTTTATTAGTAGTCATTACAAATAAGCAATTTAGCAATTTCTTGGCAAAGGATCAAGTTTTTTGTTACCTGATAAATAAAATTGCAATATTAATATATTTTACATATATTTACTGTAAAAAGCAATATGATTCATAAAAAAATAATTTTAGAAGAGAAAAATATTCTTTACATTTTCTGTTTTTTCTATTATACTTTAAATATGTAAAAACAAAAAATTGGAGGATAAATAAATGAAAATTGCTGAAGCTCTTATTTTACGTGCTGATATTCAAAAGAGAATTGCACAGCTGAAAACAAGACTTAATAATAATGCCAAAGTTCAGGAAAATGAAGAACCTGCTGAAAATCCTGAACTTTTATTAACTGAATTAGAAAATTTGATTTCACAGTTAAATGATTTAATAGTAAAAATAAATAGAACAAATACACTTTCAAAAATTGATGGAATTTCATTGGTGGAGTTAATTGCAAAAAAAGATACATTTTCACAAAAAGCAGGAATTTTGCGTGAATTTATTGAAATTGCAAGTCAAAAGGTGAATTTGTATTCTACGACAGAAATAAAGGTTTTTAGTACGGTTAATGTGTCTGAATTGCAAAAAAAGCTGGATAAATTGTCTAAAGAAATTCGTGAAACTGATACAAAATTGCAACAGGCAAACTGGACTATTGACTTAGTTGAAGAATAAAAAATAGTGTATTTAATATTGTAATTTATAAAAATAAAAAGATTTTTGGTGTAGATATTTTTAAGGTGAACATAAACCTTTGGATATTAGGGGAAAAATATCCTACAAGAATGAGTAATGCGGGGAAGTTACAAAAGTTATGATTAATCCCAGTATTGTTACATCTGTACGAATTATTGTAATTGTTACTACCATATGTTAATTAATAATATTGAGGCTGGGTTGCGGGAATGGTTTTGCTATGTAGAAATTTATAAGGAGAGAAAAAATTTTATGAAAAAAATAGGGCTTGTGCCACGTTTGATTATTTCGATTGTGCTTGGTATTTTACTTGGATTAGTTTTGCCAAGTCCGATTATAAGGATTTTTGTCACGTTTTCGTCGTTGTTTAGTAAATATTTGTCGTTTATTATTCCATTTATGATTATTGGATTTGTTGTAACTGGAATTTCAGATTTACGTCATGGAGCGGGAAAATTGCTTGGAATTACGACTTTACTGGCTTATCTTTCTACAATTGTTGCAGGTACGCTTTCGTATCTTATGGCAATTAGTATTTTCCCGAAAATTCTTAACTTTGCTTCGTTTACAACGGTGGAACATCCTGAAAAGAATCTTTTGACAGCTTATTTTGACATTCCAGTTGCACCAATGTTTGATGTAACTTCAGCGATTATTTTTGCATTCATAATGGGACTTTCGATTAGTTGGCTTAGAAATAATGGAGAAGGGCAAACTACATATAACCTTTTTCGAGAATTTTCAAAGATAATTACAAAATTGTTAAGCACATCAATTATTCCGTTACTTCCTGTCTATATTTTTGGAACATTTATGAATATGACTTACAGTGGACAAATTTTTACAACGCTTTCAATATTTTTAAAGGTATTTATTTGTGTAATAATTTTGCATATTTTATATACTGCAGGTTTATTCATATTTGCTGGCGGGCTTTCAGGAAAAAATCCATTTGTCTGTATGAAAAATCAGATTCCTGGATATTTTACAGCTCTTGGGACACAATCTTCAGCTGCTACAATCCCAATAAATATTGAATGTGCCAAAAGAAACGGAACATCGCCTGAAATCCGTGAATTTGTAGTTCCTTTATGTGCCACAATTCATTTGGCTGGAAGTATTATTACAATTACAAGCTGTGTTGTTACTGTACTTATGATGCACAGCATGTCCTACGGAATTTCAACAATTTTTCCGTTTATAATGGTACTTGGAGTAGCAATGGTAGCTGCGCCTGGAGCGCCTGGAGGAGCAATAATGTCTGCACTTCCATTTTTAGGAATGGTTGGAATTGCCTCAAGCAGCCCAATGGCTTCACTCTTAATCGCACTTTACATAACACAGGATAGTTTTGGAACAGCGGCTAATGTTTCTGGAGATAATGCGATTGCCATTATAGTTGATTGGATTTATCATAAATTTATAAAAAAATAAAATTAGTATGATTGAAAAAGTAGAAAATTTATGCTATAATTAACCTATAAAGGTAATGGATATACTCCATTTTAAGGTAAAAAATAGCGGAAAAAATATCTTCTTCTTAGTTGAAGGGGGTATTTTTTTATGTTATAATATTTCTGGGTTCGCTACCCAACCTTGAAATGGAGGGAGGTGAATAGTAATGATGAATGGTGATATTGTTACTTTCATTGTTATGGTTATAATTTTTTATATAATCTTTAGCAAATAGATGACAAATTGCCATTTTTTACCTCCAAGATCTGCAGGAAATTATAACCTGCAGGTTTTTCCATAAAAATTATAAGTATAATAAATTTTAACGGGGAATAGCAGGAAATAATAAAAAAAGTGAATTACTAATTAATTTTAGTTTTTCACTTTTTATTATATTATTTTTTTGTTTTTTATATTAGTACCATAAAAGGTTAATTCCATTTTCCTTACATGTTTTTACAATTTCAGGTGTCCATACTGAAGCTTGAACTTCTCCAATGTGGGCTTTTTGCAATAAAAACATGCAGATTCTTGATTGTCCGATTCCTCCGCCGATTGTTAATGGTAATTCATCGTTTAGAAGCATTTTGTGGAAATTAAGATTTTTTCTTTCTTCCAGGTTTAATTCTTCTAATTGACGTTCTAATGCGGCTTTGTCAACACGGATTCCCATTGAAGATAATTCTAATGATCTATCTAAAACTGGATTCCACATAATTAGATCTCCGTTTAGTTCCCAGTCATCGTAATCTGGGGCACGTCCATCGTGTCTTTTTCCAGAATTTAACACTTTTCCAATTTGCATAATGAAGATTGCCTTGTGTTCTTTTGCAAATTTGTCTTCTCTTTCATTTGGAGTTAATTCAGGATATAAATCTTCTAATTCTTGAGAAGTAATAAAAGTAACTTCTTTTGGCAAGAATTTTTCAAATTTTTCAAATTTTTCAGTCAATTCTTTTTCTGTATTTAAAAAGGCTTGATATATTTTTTTAACAGTTGCTTTTAAAAAGTCAATATTTCTATCTTCTTTTGAAATAACTTTTTCCCAGTCCCATTGGTCAACGTAAATTGAATGCATATTATCTAAATCTTCATCTCTTCTGATAGCATTCATATCTGTATAAATACCTTTTCCTTCTTCAACGCCATATTGCTTCAATGCGATTCTTTTCCATTTTGCAAGTGAATGTACAATTTCCAATGTTACATCTGGCATTTCCTTCATTTCAAAAGCCACAGGACGTTCAACGCCATTCAAATTATCATTAATCCCAACAGACTTTCTAACAAACATAGGTGCTGAAATTCTTGTTAAGTCTAATGCTTTTGCAAGTTCTCTCTCAAAACAGTCTTTTGCAGCTTTTATTGCAATTTCTGTTTCCATGATTCCATATTTTGGATCATAATTTTTTGGAATTATAGTTTTTGACATATACTCTCCTTCTTTCTCAATTTTTTATTCTACCTATAGATGTTATCAAAATTATTATCTATTGTCAAATTTTTTTAAATTGAGCCTATTTAAGTTATTTTTTAAAGAAATAATCTTTTTCTAAATGGGATTTAGTATAAAATATTGTTTTTTAGTATTAATATTTGAATTAGTTATAAATATATATTGTAATGATTATAAGAGATGTGTATTTTATTAAAATTTTTTCCGAGACCTAGAAACTCTTTAAAATATGGGAATTCCATAGATATGTATATTTGTCATTTTATAAAAATATGTACAAAAATGTATAATTTTTTAACAGTAGTATACAGGTAATATACAAGAAAAGTTAAAAAAAAGCCGGGATAATTCCCAGCAATTTAATTTATTTTTTCCAATTCTTTTCTCATCTTTTCAATATTAGTATGTGTATATCTCTTAGTCATGCTTATGTTGGTGTGCCCAATCATTCCAGTTATAGCGCTCTCATTATTTGACACATCGGTTATCATTGTAGCAAAGGTGTGTCTGGTATCGTGTATGGTGTGCTCCATTCCTAATTTGGACATTATCATTTCAAATTCATTTTTCCGGAAATTGTTGTATACATAATAATTTTTTCCCGTTTTGTTAGGAATGAGATATTCTGTTTTGTTTTCCATCCGTTTAATTACAAGTGGAAGTATTTTTGGATGTATCGGAATTATACGGTTTTTTCCTGCTTCGGTCTTGCTTCCTCCAGTAATTATGTTTTTTGTCAAATCCACATTTGACTTTGGAAGTTTCAGAAGTTCATTTACCCTCATGCCGGTGTAAATTAATATAAGTATGACATCCGCATATCTTAGTTCCTTAATGTTATCCCAAAGCAGCGATATTTCTTCTTCAGTAAATATCTTCCTAACTATTTTAGCCTTATGCTTAGGGAGCTTAATAAATTTACTGTAATCCTTGCTTATTATATCCATTTCCATAGCCTGCTCAAAAATCATGTTTATATAGGATCTTACACGTTTAAGAGTTCCAGTTGCTAAATTGGAAAGGCTGTCGATAAAGTTTTGAAGCTCCACCGCTTTAATACTGCTTATCTTCTTATTGTGTAAAGGTTCTAAATAGTTGTAGTATGTCCTGTATGTCTTCATAGTTCCTGCTTCTATTCGGTTTTCTTTTTTCTTCATGCACATATCCATCACCTCTTTCAATGTTATGTCGGCTAAATGGACATCGTATGGGTTGATATTGTATTCAGCAAGGGCCTGCATAGCCGCTTTCCTGTTTTCAAAATATCCTATATATTTAAAAATTTGTTTTCCTTTATCGTTATATCCAGTTGTAATTCTAACACCAAAGGGTTTTCTTCTCCTTTTGCCTAGATTGACAACTGAACCGTATCCGTTTGGATTTTTCATAAAAAAATCACACTCCTTAGTATTGAATTTTAAAAGGTTGTGTGATATACTTCTATTGGTGTTTGTGAGTATATCACATTGCTTAGTCCCTATTGCCGTAGGGGCTATTTTTGTTTATTTTAAATCAATTTCTATATTTCCACCTGTATTAGAGAAAAAAGTACTTCCAAGTTTCAATTTTAGATTCTTTGATTCTGCAATATCTTTTGGAACATCGAAAAATACTCGCTTTTTGATTTTAACTCCGGGGTTAATGCTGTCATAATTCAAACCGTCGTCTACCATAACCATAGTAGGCGAATATTGAGTATCTTCTGAATAAAGCTGAAAACTTCCTGAATCGAGAGAAATCATCTCTTTTGATATATTTTTTATAGTAACATACAGGATTAGGAATTTATTATCCTCCCCATCAGGTTTAAATGATAAAAATCCGCTTTTATCGCTAACACTAGATGATGATGTTTTATCATTTACTGTAAGTTCAATATTTTTAGTATTTACAGTGTCTCCAATTTTAAACTTTTCAATTTTATCTTTTTCATCGGATACTGAAGCTTTAGTTGGGCTAGCCACATTGTTCTTATCCTTTCCCATATTTCCTATAACTCCTATGGCGATTAGAACAACCAGTAAAATAAACCACCATCGCTTGTAAACAGGCTTTTTCTCATAATAAACTCTCCCATCTTCTCCAATAATTTTTCTTGCCATATTTCTTCCTTTCTATAATTTATATATGTATTTACAAATACCTAATCAAATCATTCAACAATTTTCTATTCTCATCATTCACAAGGTTATCTGGGATTAAATTACTAAAAATTAATCCTGCCGCAAAGTAGTTTGCTTCATTTTCCACTTGTTCCGTTCCAAATAGGTAGTTTTCCTTCATAAATAATACACTTTCATGATCTTGAAATGAATGTCCGAGTTCGTGGGAACAGATTATTCGCCTAGTCAGTTCATCGTGGCTTGAGTTGATTATGATACATTTTTCATCCTTTATCTTACAGTACATACCAAAAAATGATTTGAAGTTGTCTTCATAAATAACTTTTATTCCTAGTAGATTACATAAATCAAAAGGATTGTTTGTATTATGTTCCGCTATTAATTTCCTCGCAAGGCTTTTAAATTTGTCATAGCTTTTCAATTTACGCATTTATGCTATTCCTCTTCTTTCTTTTTTCGCTGTTTTAATAAAATATCAATCACCACATTCTTGAAAACTGCCATATCGTGGTCATCGTCCCCAATGTCATTAAAGAATAGCAGTCGGTTAGTTTGAGTAACTTTGTTAAACTCTGCCAGCTCTTCAGGTGTCAATACACTTGTGTCAACTTCTAGTATTTCAGGTTCTTTTTCTAATTTTTCTTCTTTCATTGGCACATCAAAACCCATTAACCATACAGGATTCACTTTTAAAATTTCAGAAAATTCAAAAATTCTGCTTCTACTAGGATCATATTTTCCTTTTATGTATTCACTAATAGTCGAAGTATTTATTCCTGAAATTTCAGAAAGTTTTGATTGTGTCATATTATTAACTTTCAAGGCTTCTTTTAGTCTATCCCCAAAAGTCGCAATACTTTCTTTCTTTTTCATCGTTCTACTCCTTCAATTTTATACTCTAATTATACCCTATTTTTTCGTAAAATACAATTATTTTTATGAAAAAAAGTAAAAAAATTAGTAATTTACGAAAAAAAGTGTTGACAAAATAAAATTTGTGTTGTATAATTAATTCGTAAAAAACGAAATAGGAGGTGATCAAATGAAGTTTAATAACTCAAAATTAAGAGGAAAAATAAGAGAAAATTTCGGTTCTGAATATGCTTTTGGAGAGGCTTTGGGTATGGCTTTATCTACTTTAAGCGGTAAATTAAACAATAAAAGCGAATTTACGAGAAGTGAGATTTTGAGTATTGTTAAACTACTTAATTTAAAAAAAGAGGACGTATACGATGTATTTTTTTTACCTATTTAATTCGTAAAATACGAAAAAAGATGAATATGACAAACATCTAAAAAAAATTCTGGCTGAAATGAGAAAAATTAAATAGAAAAGAGGTGGAGAGATGGAAAAAGATAAAATAAAGAGGAGATTACCAAAAAATTTCAAATTGCCTGACTACTTGTCAGTTAAGCAAAAATTCAAAATATATAGAGCAATTATAAACGGCATTCCCATAATCATAACAGGAAGGCAAGGGAAAACTGGAAAAACATACCTGAAAGATTATCTAAACAGTTTTGGCATACCTGCATACGAACTATGGGAATGTGAAACTGTGGAATTAAACGTTTTTATTTAATTCATTTTGCTGGATTAAGAATTTAATACCTTTTTCGGAGATATTAAAGTGCCAGTTAGGGCTTGTAGGATGACATAATTCATATTTATATTCGAGCTTTAACATAGCTCCTTTAAACATTCCGTTGGTAATATAGAACCCATTTTTAGATTTTTCAAAAATATGTTTTAGGCCGTATGATGAATGCTTTTTATTAATATTTGTGGCTTTACCTATTAAATCACACCAGTCTAACAAAATTTCTTTTTGGGAATCTGTTAATGAGTTGAAATCGTTTGGGTTATCCGCTCGTTCCATAATTGAAGCACCTCCTTTCGTGAAAGATATTCAATTATATCACAGAGTGGCCGGATAAGACAAATTAAATAAAAAAAGTCGTTAAGGGACTAAGCAGTGTAAAAACAAACACCAAAAATTAAAGGGACGGCAATCCCGGGAAGGAAAAAAGACTATGGAAGTTTCGGAATCCTGGATAAGGAAACAGGCTACAAAATTACAGCTATCAATAAAGGAAGCTGCTGAATTTGTTGGAAAAGGGCAGCAGTATGTGAGAGTAGGATTGCAGACAGGAAGACTTAAATTCGGAACTGCAATTCCAAAATTCAAAGATGAAAAAGATGAACAAGCAAGAAGAAGGGCCGGGAAACACAATTGGGATTATGACATTCAGCGTATTCAAGTTGAAAAGTACGTTGGGATAACATATGAAGAGTTTTTAAAAATGAAATTTGGAGGAATTTAAAATGAAGTATGACGCTTTAGTAATGGTAAATAATCAAAATAAAGAAACAAGAAGAAAAATGGAAGAAAGAAAAATTAAGAACAGAATCAAGAAACTTGTAAGAAAGGTTGGGCTATCAAAATGACAGTCAGGGAAAAACTTGAGATAGAAATAGACAAAGAAGAGGCTATAAAATGGGAGGAAGAAAATGCTGACGTTGAAAAATTTGATAAAGATACTGTTCCTGGTAACAATGACAGTACTGGTTCAGCTGGAAGTGATTAGGGAAAAGAGGCGATGGGTCGCTGGTGGAAACTTGGTATTTCCAATACTGCGGGCTGCACTTCTTTGGTGGAACTGGTTTTTTAAGAAAAAATTGAAATGATGGGGCGGGTTATGAAACTGAAAAGGAAATTAAGAAAGCAGAAGGAAAAGCAGGAACTGGTGTCAAAGGCGCTGGACTATAAAGAGTTTTCAGCACAGAAGAGTGAAAAGACAAAAGTTTTCTCAATGATGGCGTTGTCAAATCTGTGCAAGCATTACAGAAATTATTTCAACATACCTAATATCACAGATGAAAATCTTGTAAATGGCGATACAAAAATATCTGTGCTGACTGAGAAAAATACCCTCTGGTGCACTTTTAAGCTTGAGGACATTATTCAAAGAACTTTCAGGGCTGTGAGTAGGCTCATACAGGAATATGAGTACGAGGATCTGCAGAATCCGAACCAGCGTAAGATAAAAGATTTTAAAAATGAATTTGTGATTGTTGAGTTTTCCAAGATGTATCAAAAAGAGCTGATGGAATTAAAGTTCAGATTTGATAAATATCTGAAAAGCAATTACAAAGAAACCGAGAAGGCTTTGAAAGAGATGATTGTACTGTTTGCCTACTATGAGATATTTAAAAAGCAAATCCGGGACAAACTGAATGATTTCAGTAAAAACAACAGGATGTACATAAAAACTTTTATCACGAAGACTGACAGGAAGTTTGAAGAAATAAAAGATGTCATTATAGAAGGCGGAGAACCTGACTTTAAAAAGGATATGCTGGAGCTTCTGAAATTTGAGGAGGCTGGGATTAAGATTAAATGGGTTGGGTACAGCAGGAAAACGGCTTTGAAAATGGAAACTTCAGGGAATAAATTAAAAATAGCGGAGGTATAAAACATGATTGGAATTCAAACAGATGAAGACGAACTTTTGATAGACGGAACTATTAAATGTGAATCAGAAGAGGATTATTATATGATACTCGATGAGCTTTACAGGGATAGAAGGGAGGAAATAGAAAATGAGAACTTTGACTAATGTTCCTATAGGAATAAACGGAAAAACCCATTACGCAGATGTTATGGTACGTGGAACTGTTTCAGAAAAGACAGAATGGATTTTGGAAGAGTTTAAGAAGTTGCCGCTTTATCTTCAGGAAAAAATGCTGAAAGATTTGGAAATACTAAAAAAAAATGCCGATACTGCAAATATCGACAACATATAAAAACAAACTAAGTAATTATACCACTAAGAAAGGAAAAATGCAATGTGAAAAATTCAGGACTTACAGAAAAACAGATAGAAATGCTAAAAAAGAAGTTTGACAAAGGCTATACACTAACTCAGTTTGCTGAGGACTTGGAACTTACTAAACACAATATAGGGGATTGGGAAGAAGGAGCTTTGACCGAATTAATTGAGGGAGGCGATTATCTAGAATGGCTTGGAAGTAAAGAAGAAATGCACATATATCGTCCAGATATTGAATACGTAGAAGAATTTCTTAGGCGTATTGACTGTGAAATAGACGGCTGGGAGCATATAGACTGGAGTGACAGGAAGTCAATCTACAGTAATCTGGAGCATTTAAAAGGGGAGTTCAGGTTAGGAATATTAATGGAAGAGCTGGACAGTCTGGGGATAATTGATGATTATATTTTAGGGAACTTATAGGAGGATAAAAGAAATGGCAGAAAAGTTAAAACTACCAAAAAGACCAGTACTAAGATACGAAAAGGACTATGGCTATCCTATTAGGATAAGAAAGGCTACTCATAACTTGCTTGATGTGGTTTCAGATGAAACTAGGTGGAGCAAAGTGGAAATAGTGGAATTGAATCAAAAAAAACAATTGTCAAATGAAAGAAAAATAGATGAAATTATAAAATTGATGAAGGAGATATTGAACAATGGAATTAAAATTAGTGATTGAAATTGAAGAAGGAAGCAAACCAATAATTAAAGAGTTTTCAAGGGCGTTATTAGCGCTTGGGAATACTACGACAATTACAAATCCTGCCGGAACAGTAGTTGGAAAAATTCAGAAATTTATGCAGTTGACACCCGCAGAAGATGATTATGCTAAACAAGAGATGAAAAATTGGCAGACTAACGATGTAAAAGAAATTGAAGCGGAAAATGGTACTGTGGAAAAGTCTGAGAACATTGTGGAAAAGGTTCAAAAGGAAGTTGAGGAGAAGTCAAAAGCAGAAGCCAAAACTGTAGAAACAGAAACACCTAAAAAAGAAGAAAATGTTCCAGCAGCAGCTGTTCCGACTTTAACACTTGAACAGTTAAGAGCTGGATGTGCTGAAATGTCAAGGCTTGGAAAAGGTGCTGAATTAAGAAGACTTATAAGAGAAGTTTACAAAATACCAAAACTGGATGACCTGGATCCTAAAAACTACGAAAGTTTTGCGGATAATTTAAGAGAGTTAGGAGTAAGAATCTAATGGAAGGAAACCACAAGGATAGAAACCATGCCCTGCTTAGTGCAAGCGGGGCTAGCAGATGGATGAAATGCAACCCAAGTGCAAGGCTTGAGGACATGTTCCCTGATTGTTCAAGCGAGTATGCGGAAGAGGGAACTTTAGCTCATGAAATATCGGAGCTGAAACTGACAAAATACTTAAAACCTATGAGCCTTCGTACATTCAACAGCAAAATGAAAAAGCTGAAGTCTCATAAGCTGTACAAACCTGAAATGGAAAATTACACGGATGTTTATGTGGATAATATAAAGGGGCTTCTGATGTCGTTTGACAAGTCAGGTACAGCTGAGATTGAAAAAAAAGTTGACTTTAGCGAGTATGTTCCGGAAGGCTTTGGAACTTGCGACTTTGTTACAGTGGATAATGAAACTTTGTACATACGTGATTTAAAGTATGGGAGAGGTGTGCCAGTATCGGCACAGGATAACCCGCAGCTTATGCTTTATTCACTAGGTGCTTATCTTGAATTTTCACTGTTCAATGACATTGAAAATATAAATATGGGAATTATACAGCCGAGACTGGACATCGTAAGCATATTTGAGATTTCAGCAGACGAACTCATGAAATGGGCAGAAAACGAAGTCAAGCCAAATGCTGAAAAAGCATTCAAAGGTGAAGGTGATTTCAAGGTCGGACAATGCACGTTCTGCAGGGCAAAGGCTCTATGCAGGGCTAGAGCGGAAGCCAATATGTCACTTGAAACAGAGATGAAACTTAAAGGGAATATTTTAAGCAATGAAGAAATGGGGGAAATTCTTAACAGGGCAAGGGATGTCGTAAAATGGGTTAAGGATATTGAAAATTACTGCCAGCAAGCAATACTTCGAGGAGAGTATGTGCCAGGATGGAAAGTTGTCGAGGGCAGATCGGTAAGAGCATTTTCAGATACCGAGAAGGCAATGGAAGTTCTGAAGGAAAAAGGAGTTGCAGAAGAGCTGATGTACGAAAGAAAAATGCTTACGTTGACACAGCTTGAGGGAGTAGTAGGGAAAAAAGATTTCAATGAGTATGTAGGGGATTTCATAATAAAACCCAAAGGTAAACCAACATTAGTACCAGAGTCAGATAAAAGGGCTCCGTATGTAAATGATGTTATCAATGCAAGTGATGATTTTATAAATTTAGACAATAATGGAAAGGATGATTAGAATGGAAAATTTAAACGGAACTAGAGTAACAGTAAGAGGGAGATTAAGCTATGTGCATGTATTTAAACCGCATGCATCAGTACCGGGAGCAGAGGAGAAGTATAGCACAACGGTTCTTGTGCCAAAAAATGATGTGGAAACAAAACAGAAAATAGATGCGGCAATAAAAGCGGCTACAGAGTTAGGAGTATCAGAAAAATGGGGAGGAAAAATGCCAAATACAGTATTTACCCCAATTTGGGACGGAGATGGCGTGAATAATAGCGGAGACCCGTTTGGTCCTGAGTGTAAAGGGCATTGGGTGTTTACAGCCTCTGCAAAAGTTGACTATCCTCCGCAAGTAGTTGATAGAAGAGTACAGCCTATAACAGATCAGAGTGAAATTTACAGCGGATGTTATGCAAATGTGGCTGTTAATTTCTTCCCATATCTGTTCCAAGGGAAAAAAGGAATAGGTGCAGGATTAGGAAACGTACAGAAGATTAAGGACGGAGAAAGCCTTGCAGGTGGAAGAACCGCTGAACAGGATTTTGATGTTGTCGATGATGAAGATGACGCTTTATATTAATAGAAATTTAGATAATCACGTGGGTTTATCCTGCGTGGTTGTTTCAAACTAAGGAAGGATAAAAATCAGATGGATGTATTAAACATAGATATTGAAACGTTCAGCAGTGTGGACATAGCAAAAGCGGGGCTTTATAAATATGCTCAGAGTGATGATTTTGAAATCCTTCTTTTTGCTTATTCGCTAAACGGTTCTGATGTAAAAGTTGTAGATCTGGCTCAAGGGGAAAAAATCCCCTATGAAATAATTGAAAGATTAAACGATGGGAAAACTCTACTGCGTGCATACAATGCTGCATTTGAGTGGAGTTGCCTTAATCAGGCTGGGTATCCGACATCATTAAATCAGTGGGAGTGCACAATGATTCACGGCTATTATGCAGGCTATCCTGGCGGACTGGAAAAAGTTGGTAAGGCACTAGGATTTAAGGATGACAAGAAAAAATCAGCAACAGGGAAGGCTCTTATAAAATACTTCAGTGTTCCCTGCAAGCCTTCAAAGAGAAACGGTGAGAGAACTAGAAATATGCCCCACCACGAACCTGAAAAATGGCAACTGTATATCGAATATAACAGGCAGGATGTTGTGGCAGAAATGGCAATTGCCGACAAACTGAGAAGCGTCGTTGTTCCTGAATCTGAATGGGATTTGTGGAGAACCGACATAAGAATGAATGCTAACGGAATCAAGATTGATACGCAACTTGTTGATAGTGCCTTGTATGTAAGTGATACCTGGAATGAGCATTTAATGGAAACTGCAAGACAGATAACAAAGCTGGACAATCCAAACAGTACGGCTCAATTGTCGAAATGGTTAAAAGAAAATGGAGTAGAAGTAGAAAACTTGCAAAAAGCAACTGTGAAAAAACTGATTGATGAGACTTCAGGGGATGTGAAGAAAGTGCTTGAAATAAGGCAGGAGCTTAGCAAAACAAGTACTAAAAAATATGTAGCAATGAGAGAAGCACTTGGAAACGACGGAAGAGTAAGAGGGCTTTTACAGTTCTACGGAGCTAACCGTACAGGGCGATGGGCTGGAAGACTTGTCCAGGTTCAGAATCTTCCACGAAACTACTTGGCAGATCTTGACGACGCAAGGGAAATTGTAAAAAGAAGAGATGTTGACACGTTAAGCGTTTTATACAGCAACATACCTGATACTTTGTCACAGTTAATCCGTACGGCTTTTGTTCCGGAGGAAGGGAAGAAGTTTGTAATTGCAGATTTTTCGGCGATAGAAGCAAGAGTGATTGCCTGGCTTGCTGGAGAGCGGTGGAGAACTGAAGTATTCAGGACTCACGGAAAAATTTATGAGGCATCAGCTTCACAGATGTTCGGAGTTCCAATTGAATCAATCGCAAAAGGCAAAGAAAATTATCATTTGAGACAGAAAGGGAAAATTGCTGAACTTGCATTGGGTTATCAAGGTGGACCAGGTGCATTGACTGCAATGGGCGCGATAGACATGGGGCTTACTCAGGAAGAGCTGCCTGAAATAGTACGGATGTGGCGAAATTCAAACCGCAGAATAGTTGACCTATGGTACAGCCTTGGAAACGCCGCTGTAGATGTAATTGAATCAGGCTCAAGGGTAGCAGTAAAAGACTTGTTACTAAGCAGGGAAGGTGATTTGGCAAATGGTATGGACTTTTTTACCATAACACTTCCAAGTGGGCGTAAACTGTATTACGCTAACCCTGGAACTAGGGAAAACAGTTGGGGATCACAAGTTATTACTTACAAGTCAAGTAATCAGACAAGTGGAAAATGGGAAACAACAGATACTTATGGCGGAAAATTAACGGAAAATGTAGTTCAGGCTATCGCAAGAGACTGCCTTGCGGTATCAATTAAAAGATTAACTGAAAAAGGATTTAAAATTGTAATGCACATTCATGATGAGGTGGTCATTGAAACACCTATGGAAACATCTGTAGATGAAGTGTGTGAAATAATGGGGCAGGATATTGAGTGGGCTGAGGGGCTTATATTAAGGGCTGACGGCTTTGAAACATTGTATTATAAAAAGGATTAGTGAAAGGAGGAAAAATGACAAATAGGGAAATAGTAATATCGACTGCCGGGAGCAGAAAAGAAACTCACTGGAAAACCGAGAAGTTGCTGTGGAGTGAGTTTATTAAAAGGCTTGAAAATCCTACAAGGACAACTGAAACATATGAAAGTTTTATGAAGCTGAGAAAATCACAGCAGGATAACCTGAAAGATGTTGGCGGATTCGTTGCCGGAGAACTGAAAAACGGGAAGAGAAAAAACACAAATTTATTAAGCCGTTCGTTAATCACCCTGGATCTTGACAACATTCCAAGCGGGAAAACAAAAGAGGTTATGGAAAAGGTGAAAGATTTGAATGTGTCGTATGTGATACATCCCACCCGTAAGCATTCTGAAGCCGCTCCGAGATTAAGAGCTATGTTCCTTGCAGACAGGGATATGACACCTGACGAGTATGAACCTGTATCAAGAAAAGTTGCCCAGAGATTAGGGATTGAAATGTGCGACCCTACAACTTTTGAACCTGCAAGGCTGATGTTCTGGCCAAGCTGTTCGCAGGATGTGAACTATAAAATTTATTATAGTTTTAACCTTGAAAACCCGCCTGTATCGGTTGACGGTACACTTAATCTATACGATGACTGGAAAAATATGAGTGAGTGGCCACAAGTTCCTGGATCTGAAAAAGTTACAGATAGGCTTCTTAAAAAACAGGAAAATCCATTAGAGAAAAGCGGACTGATTGGGGCCTTCTGCAAAACCTTTACCATAACTGAAGCAGTGGAGAAATTTATTCCGGAAGAGTACGAAATTTCTGATGGCGGAAAAAGAATGACATACACTCAAGGAAGCACATTTGGTGGAGCAATAATTTACGATGATGTTTTTGTCTATTCGCACCACGCAACAGATCCTTGTAGTGGGAAACTGTGTAACGCTTTCGATATGGTAAGGCTTCATAAATTCTCTGATATGGACGCAGATTCAAAGGAAGGAACACCTACGAGCAAACTGCCTTCATTTACTGAAATGTCAAGACTTGCAAGAGAAATAAAAGAAGTGTCAGCAATATTGAATAAAGAAAGATACGAAAAGGCGGCACAGGATTTTACGACAATTGATGACAAGGATACAGATGTTGAGTGGATGAACCTGCTGGCAGAAAATGAGAATGGAAAGTATTTAAAGACTATAAAAAATATAGAAATTGTACTGGAAAACGATATAAATTTAAAAGGAAGGTTTGCAATAGATGAATTTGCAAACAGGGCAATGGTTATGGGAACTACGCCATGGGACAATAGAAATGAAATAAGGCAGTATGAGGAAGTGGATGACAGCGGTTTAAGAAACTATCTTGAAAACAGGTATGGTCTTACCGGAGAAAACAAAGTCAATGATGCACTTCGGCTTGTCTCACACAAAAGACGATACAACAGCGTAAGGGATTATTTGGAGAGTGTTAAGTGGGACAGCAAGCCTAGAGTGGAAACTCTTTTAAGAGACTATCTCGGTGCGGAGGACAGCATCTATACAAGGGAAGTGATGAAAGTATCTTTGACGGCTGCAGTTGCAAGAGCCGTTGAGGGCGGAGTAAAGTACGACTATATGCCAATATTCACTGGAAAGCAGGGAATTGGTAAAAGTACATTCTTAGCAAAACTTGGAAAAAACTGGTATTCTGATAGCCTTCAGACTTTTGAGGGCAAGGAAGCCGCTGAAATGATTCAGGGAACATGGATTAATGAACTTGGAGAACTTACAGGATTTAATCGAAGTGAAACTAATTTGATAAAGCAGTTTTTAAGCAAGCAGGACGACATATACCGTAAGGCTTACGGAAGGGTTACAGAGAAATATCCTAGGCGGTGTGTGTTCTTTGGAACTTCAAATGATTCGGAGTTTCTAAGGGATAGGACAGGGAACAGGAGGTTCTGGCCAGTTGAAGTTGGGATTGTGAAACCTAGAAAGAATATTTGGGATAACCTTGACAATGAAGTTGACCAGATATGGGCGGAAGCCTATACAAATTATATTATTGGAACAGATTTATTTTTAACTGGGGAAGCGTTAAAGATAGCGGAGCAGAAGCAGGAAGAGCATAGAATTTCAAATGCAAAGGAGGGTATCATATTAAATTTTTTGGAAAAGGAAATACCTGAAGACTGGCATAAATGGAACTCGGAAAAAAGAAATGGTTTTTACAGCGGTTTCAATACTGAGGGTATTAAATTGATTCCTAGAGATAGAGTGTGTGCGGTTGAAATACTGGTTGAATGCTTTGGAATGAAAAAAGGGTACATAAGAAATTCGGACAGCATGGAGATTAATGGGATACTGGAAAATGTAAAGGCCTGGGAGCGGATAAGACATCCCCTGAAATACGGCGATTACGGACAGCAGAGGGGATTCAAAAAGGTGGAAAAATAAACCGACTACAAAAACTACAATCTTTTTGGAACTTTTTAAAATTAAAGGCTGCAAAGAGAAAATCCAACTACAAACTCCGACTACAAAGTACCCCAAAAACTACAAAGTGGCTATTTTCTAAGAAAAATCTAATAAATGGGACTTTGTAGTTTGTTTGGCACTTTGTAGTTGACTTTGTAGTCGCTGAAACCCTTTATTAATAATACTTAGAATATATTTAACTACAAAAACTACAATCTTTTCTATATAGAGTATAAAATAAAGGAATTAAAGAGATTAAAGGGTGTAAATACGCGTATATGGAGTATATAAATCCTTTATTTAATAGTCTCTATACGCGCGCGTGAAAAGTTTGTAGTTCTATAAAAATTTGGAGGTAGAAATGTCAGAAAAAGAAATTGAAAATTATCTAGTTAGAAGAGTGAAAAGTAAAAAAGGGGTTGCGTATAAATTCACAAGTCCTGGAAACTCAGGAGTGCCAGACAGGCTTTGCCTACTCCCAAACGGAAAAATATTCTTTGTTGAATTGAAATCCCCAGGAAAAAAGCCGAGAGCCTTGCAAGTAAATCAGATTACAAAAATAACGAAATTAGGGCAAAAAGTTTATATGGTGGATTCCAAAGAAATGATAGATAGTATATTGGAAGCCGAACTGTTTAATTGGAAGGAGGAGTAAATGGAGTTCAAGGCACACAATTATCAGAAATACTGCATTGAGAAAGTTATTGAGACACCAAATACAGGATTGTTACTTGATATGGGATTGGGGAAGACGATTATAACGCTTACGGCAATTGATGAACTTAAATTTAACCGGTTTGAGGTTGACAGAGTTTTGATAATAGCGCCAAAGAAGGTTGCCGAAAGTACGTGGCTTAATGAGGCGGAAAAATGGAATCATCTGAAATACTTAAAATTTTCAAAAGTGCTTGGTTCAGAGAAGAAAAGAATAGTAGCATTGAATACGCCGGCTGACATCTATGTGATAAATCGTGAAAATGTTCAGTGGCTTGTTGAATACTATAAAAATGACTGGCCTTTTGATATGGTTGTTATTGATGAATTTTCAAGTTTTAAGAATCACGCAAGCAAAAGATTTAAAGCATTGAAACTTGTACTTGGGAAAATAGAAAGAGTAGTAGGGCTTACAGGAACACCGGCGCCAAATGGACTAAAAGATATTTGGGCACAAATATATCTGCTGGACAAGGGAGAAAGACTTGGAAAGAATATAACAGCTTTTCGTGAGAGATATTTTAATTATTCAAAATATGGCGGAAATCCTTTTGGGGAATATGAACTGAAGGAAGGGTCAGACAAGTCAATTATGAACAAGATAAGCGATATATGTGTTTCGATGAAGGCAGAAGATTATTTGGAACTTCCGGATATAACCTACAACACAATATCAATTGAACTAGATAACAAGTCAAGAAAGCAGTATGAGGAACTTGAGAAGCAGATGATTTTGGAACTGAACGAGTCCGAAGAAATATCAGTTGCAAGTGCGGCGGCATTGACTGGAAAACTGTTACAGCTTTCAAATGGAGCCATTTACGATGAAGAACGTAAGGTTCATAAGATTCACGACTGCAAGATTGAACGTTTTATGGAACTTATAGAAGAGCTTAACGGAAAACCTGCCTTGGTGTTCTACAGCTTTCAGCATGACCTGGAAAGGATAAAAAAGGCACTGGCAAAATCAAAGTTAAGGGTAAGACAGCTTAAAACTCCGGAAGATGAAAAAGACTGGAACAGTGGAAAAATTGACATACTTCTGGCGCATCCGGCAAGTGCGGCATACGGCTTAAACCTTCAGGACGGCGGAAATCACGTAATATGGTTCGGGCTTAACTGGAGCCTTGAACTTTACCAGCAGGCAAATAAAAGGCTTCACAGGCAGGGACAGAAAGAAAAGGTTATAATCCACCACCTTGTAACACAGGACACAAGGGACGAGGATGTAATGAAAGCCCTGCAGAGCAAAGGAGACGTTCAGGAAGAACTTTTACAAAGTCTGAAGGCAAGAATTGAAAAATATAAAAAGAAGAGGAGAAATGGCTGAAATGGGAAGTTGATATGAGGCAGAGATTGAATGTGCATAAAAGAATAGAAGTGTATGGATTTAATTTTAATTATAAAAATTTTTCAGATGAAACTTTGTTAATGCTGTTTGAGAAATCAAAAAAAGGGATGTTTAATAGAATGTTTATTAAAATGTACTAGAAAATTAGAGAGGAGAGAGGATTTATGATAAAGATATATTTGATAGCTACAACGCTTTTTTTTGTAATTTTGCTTATACATCTTGAACTGACTGAGCTGAAAAGATGGTATGAGGAGATTGAACACCAAATGTTTGTAGATTTCAGAACTATAACGAATCAAAGAAGGTTTGCAAGGAAACGGGCAATAAAAAATATATTTAAAGTTTTATTAATCGGCTTTATAGTGCTTTGTGGACTTTCATTCTTGAAATAAGTTCAGTCGCAGAAAATCATTTTTGAGAAAAAATTTGAGGGAGAATAAAAAAATATATGAACGAAAAAGATATAGAAAAAATTGCGGATAGAGTCGCAGAAAGATTAATGCAAATAAGTAAAACAGATAAATATAAAGAAACTGAAGCAATGCTTCGAGCTTATCCAAATTATAAAAGAATTATTGAAAAGAATAACGAACGTATAAACGAGATACTAAAGACTGGATTAGGAAAAATAAAAAAGATAAAACCTGTTGAAAGTGTTCAAGGAGGGTTAAAAAAGTATGAAGGGCTTCCAGAGTTAGAATTAGAACGGATAGAACATTTAAAGTCCGAGAATGCAAAAGTTGAAAAAAGAATTATCAGAGTAGATAATGCTTTGGAAGGAATCAAAAACGATGGGTATTATGATATTATAATTCTTAGGTATTTTAAGGAGTGGACTATTGATGAAATAGCTGAAGATTTTGATGTGGATAGGAGAACGATAGGAAGAAATAGAACAAGACTGATTAAGAAATTACAGTACAGTTTATTCCCTGAGGTTTTATTAGATTAGGCACTTGACAAAATGTCCCATTGGTGTCCCAAACGTGGTATTTACATATCCCATTTATATGATATAATATGTTATATTGGAATTTTTGGAAATTAATGATTAACATTAATGGTCGATGAATTTGATCAGCTATATTAGGAATTAAGACAGTTTAAAAGCTGTCTTTTTTAATAAATGCTTTTTTGTATATCGCCTTGTGATTCGGCAGCCGCTTAGGATTGCAAGGTATTTTTATTTTTGAGGAGGTAGTAGCATTGAAATTAAATGCAAGGCAGAAGGCTTTTTGTGAATATTATGTAGCTTGTGGAAATGCTACTGAATCTGCAATAAAGGCTGGGTATAGTAAAAAGACAGCAGATAGAATAGCTAGTGAAAACTTGAGAAAACTTGAGTTAAAAAAATATATTAATGAAATAATGCAAAAATTAGAATCTGAAAGGATAGCATCTGCAGAAGAAGTTTTGCAGAACTTAACTGCAATGATGAGAGGTGAAATACAAGAAGATGTTGTAGTAGTTGAAGGAGAAGGAGATGGAGTTTCTTCTGCAAGAGTAATGAAAAAGCAAGTATCAGCTAAGGAAAGAATTAAAGCGGCAGAACTTTTAGGAAAGAGATACAGGCTATTTACAGATAAGGTTGAGGTTGAAGTTGAAGGGGTTGTACCTGTTATGATTGTAGGTGAGGACAGTCTTGAAGAGTAAAAAGGTAAGACTTCCTGATTTAGTCGGAAAAGGGTATAAGGATTTTTGGAACTTCAAAGGCAGGTATAGAGTTTGTAAAGGTAGCCGTGCAAGTAAAAAAAGCAAAACGACGGCGTTGTTTTTTATTTATTCAATGATGAAATATCCTGGGGCAAACTTGCTTGTGGTAAGAAAAGTTTATCGGACATTAAAGGATAGCTGCTTTACAGACTTGAAATGGGCTATAAACAGGCTTAAAGTAAACGATTACTGGAGTATCAAAGAAAGTCCGTTGGAGATAACTTATATTCCTACTGGGCAGAAAATATTATTTAGAGGGTTAAACTGAAAACAGCTCTCTTAAAACTCATCTAATTCATGGGAAACCGAAACGTAAAGACGTCGGCAATCATGAGCGAAGATAAATTGACAAAAATTATAAAAAGGTGTATAATGACCCTAGAAATAAATAGGAGGGAAATTATATGTATATTGTTTATTTGTTCAAAGAAAAAGAAACTAATGAAGTAATTTATGTTGGAAGTACATCAAGACCTATTGTAAGGTTAAAAGAGCATAAACAACAATTATTGGGAATGAAACCTCAAAATGCCATTCACAGATATATGACAGAAAAAAAATTAAAATTATATGATGATGTGGAAGTTGTTTTTACGAAAGAGTGCAGAAATAAAGAAGAGCTGTTAAGATGGGAAGAAAAATATTACTATAAATATTTAAAAACGTTAAAAAACGACAGACCTGCGGAAAACAGAAGTGGTGTGTATAACCCAAGACGCAGAAAAGTTAAATGTTTAAATGACGGTAATATTTTTAAAACGGTAACTGAGTGTGCGGCTTTTTATAAAAAAGGAAGAACAACAATAAGCAATGTGTTAATTAAAGAAAAACCATATACCTTAATAAATAATGAAAAATATTATTTTGAATATGTTAATTTATAACGTGCAACGACTATCGAAAGCAGAGAAAGACCTGCCAATTTAGCAGGTCTTTTTTTAGTTAGTAGAGTAGGGCTTAAGCAAGCTCGAAACGGTGAGAACAAATAAAAGAATTTGTTAAGATATAGTCTGAACTTTATGGAAACATAAAGAGTATATATGGAAGCGATATATACGTAACAAAATGTGGACGATCCGCTTAAAGTTACTTCAATAACAGTTGAAACTGGAAATCTATGCTGGGCGTGGATTGAGGAAGCCTATGAGATAAACAAGGAGCAGGATTTTAATATGCTTGATGAAAGTATCAGGGGTAAAATCGAAGAGCCATTGTATAAGCAGATTACACTCACGTTTAATCCCTGGAACGAACGACACTGGCTCAAAAAAAGATTTTTTGACGTTGAAGATGAGAATATAATGGCAAAGACGACAAATTATATGTGCAATGAATGGCTTGACGAAAGTGATAAGAAACTGTTCGAGGATATGAAGAAAAACAATCCTAGACGTTATCAGGTGGCAGGGCTTGGCAACTGGGGAATTGTTGAAGGGCTTGTTTATGAGAACTGGGAAGAAAAAGAGTTTGATGTCAATGAGATTTCAAAACGTAGAGGTGTAAAATCGGCTTTCGGACTAGATTTTGGATATACCAATGATCCGTCAGCATTTTTCTGTGGGTTGATTGACGTAGCGAATAAGGAAATTTATGTGTTTGACGAGATTTACAAAAATGCAATGAAAAACCGTCAAATTGCTGAAGAGATTATCAGAAAAGGCTATGGAAAAGAAAAGATTGTGGCAGATAGTCAAGAACCTAAGTCGATTGATGAACTTTATGATTTAGGATTGAAGGGCATAAGAAAGTCAAGAAAAGGTAGGGACAGTATTAATAACGGGGTTCAGTATATTCAGGATTATAAGATTATCATACACCCCAGATGTGTGAATTTCATAACCGAAATATCAAACTATATGTGGGATAAGGACAAGTTTGACAATCCGGTCAATAAGCCTGTGGACGATTTTAACCATTTAATGGACGCAATGAGATACGCTTTGGAAAGCTACTCAAAAGGCCCTACATTTTCTTTTGATTAAGGAGTAAGGAATGTTTGAATTTATTAAGAAATTGTTTAGGAGAAAAGATAAGATGGGAGAACAGAATATCAATCTTAGCGAAGTTGAAAATATTATAATGTGGTATTTTGCGAGTCGGAAATATAGAGAAATGAAAGATGGGAATGATTATTATCGTGGGAAACACGACATACTTTTTAGGCAAAGAACAGCTATCGGAGAAAATGGTGAATTGACAGAAATTTATAATTTACCAAATAATAGAATCGTGGATAACCAGTATAAAAAATTGGTAAAGCAAAAAGTAAATTATATAATTTCTAAAACCCCAAGTATTAAAAGCGAGAATCAAGAATATGATGACAAGTTAAATGAAATGTTTGATAAAAATTTCCTTAAAATACTAAAAAGAGTGACCACTGATGTCTACAATAATGGACTTGGGTGGTTATTTTTGTATGTTGATGAAACAGGGAAATTAAGATTCAAGAGATTAAATTCAGTTGAGGTTATTCCTATCTGGCTTGATAACGAACATGAAGAGCTTGATTATGCAATAAGAGTTTACAGTCGAGAGATTTATAAAAATGGAACGTATAATACTGAAAACTACGTTGAGATTTACAGGAAGTCTGGAGTTGAATATTATAAAATGAACAATACAAAGCTTACAGCAATTGAAAAGAAGGCGTACCTAAGTGTTGATGACAAGCCTTACAACTGGCAGAAAATACCTCTCATATGCTTCAAAGCAGATGAGCTGGAACAACCCCTCCTTAAAAGAGTAAAATCGTTACAGGACGCTTTAAACATGCTTATAAGTGATTTCATGAATAATATGCAGGAAGACAGTAGAAATACGATTCTTGTTATTAAAAATTACGATGGTGAAAATCTGGGAGAATTTAGAAAAAATCTTTCCACATACGGAGCTGTTAAAGTAAGAGAGGACGGAGATGTATCAAGTTTACAGATTGAAGTGAATGCTGGAAACTATGAAAGCATTGTGAAACTGCTGAAGAAAACTATAATTGAAAATGGTGGCGGATTTGACAGCAAGGCAGACACTCTTGGGAATAACCCAAACCAACTTAATATACGTTCGATGTATTCAGATATAGACTTGGAAGCAAACGACTTTGAAACTGAGTTTCAGGCAAGTTTTGAAGAAATGATATGGTTTGTGGCAAATCATTTGAAGAATACTGGGCAAGGTGATTTTCTTAAAGAAAAAGTGGAAGTTGTGTTGAATAGAGACATATTGATAAACGAGAGTCAAGCTATTTCAGATATTAGAAATTCGGTTGGGATAATTTCGGACGAAACATTGGTTGCACAACATCCTTGGGTAACAGATGTTCAAGAAGAACTTGCAAGAATGAAAAAAGAAAACTCAGAACAGGAAATGCAAGAGCAAACTGATTATGGAAATTTTAGGAACGTTGTGCATAATCACAATGGTGATGTAAATGAATGATTATTGGAAAGATAGATTTGTAGAAGAAGAAAAACGTGTTAATGAAATGTCTGTAAAAGAGATAAAGAAACAGCAGGCTGAATACGACAAGGCAATCACTAGGATAAATCAAGATATTGAAATCTGGTACAACAGGATTGCTAAAAATAACGATGTATCATTAGCAAATGCGAAGGAAATGCTTAATAAGAAAGAAAAACAGGAGTTTAAATGGACTGTGGAAGAGTATATAAAAAAAGGCTCTGGGAAAGAGGGTTTATCATTTCAAAAAGAACTTGAAAATGCAAGTGCAAGGTATCATATAGAGAGATTAGAAGTATTAAAACTTCAGGTACGAGCAAGAATAGAAAGATTGTACGATGATAATGGGAAAGGTTTTGAGAAGTACTTGTCGAGATTGTATAAAGACCAATACAATCATACTTTTTTTGAGATAGCAAAAGGTACTGGTATGGATATTGGTTCAAATTTGTATAAGATGAATGATAAATTGGTAGACACTGTTATTTCTAGTCCTTGGGCTTCAGATGGGAAACATTTTTCAGACAGGATATGGGAAGACAAAAATAAATTGATAAATACATTACATACTGAAATGACTCAAGCGTTTATTCGTGGAGACAAGCTAGATACCTTAATAGAAAAAGTTGTTAAAAGAATGAGCGCAAGTAAAAGCAACGTAGTAAGGCTTGTCTATACTGAAAGTGCCGCTTATGCTTCTAAAGCTAGAATTAAGACTTATGAGGATTTGAATGTTGAACGATACGAAGTTGTTGCAATTCTTGATAGCAGAACTTCTGAAATTTGTCAAAGTATTGATGGTAAAGTTTTTGAGTTTAAGGATTATGAAATTGGTACAACTGCTCCACCATTTCACGTCAACTGCAGGACAACTACAGCTCCATATTTTGAAGATGAGAAAGAAGGAGAACGTGCTGCAAGGGATAAAGATGGAAAAACTTATTACGTACCTGCTAATATGAAGTATAAAGACTGGGAAATTAAATATGCGAATAAAAGATTTGTCAATACAACTGTAAAAGTTCCTGAAGGAAGATACAGATTACTTGGAAATATTAAAGATTCAAGGTATAATAGTGTAGAAGAGCTTTTGCAAAAATATGAAGAAAAAATAGTCAAAAATACCTATGAAAGTGCTATGGTTGTAACTGAGCGTGGAGAAATATATGTTATAAAAGGAGATACAGGTTCGTTGCCTACGCAAAAAATTGAAACGATACGTTTTGAGAATGCTTCTATAACTCACAATCACCCAGAAGGAAGGCATGAATGGGGATTCAGTGGTGGAGATTTCGACACTTTCAGGAATGAAAAGTTCAGGTATATGAGAGCGATTGATGAAAAATATGTGCATGAGTTGTCAAAGGATACGTTTGAGATGGATATGACAGATTTTGATGATGACATTCAAAAACTTAGAGAATTAGATTTTGAAGATGTTGCACAGATTTTACAAAAACTAAATGCAAAAGATAAAAACCTAAACTATAGGAGAAAAAAACATGTTATCAAGAGAACATAGGCTATATAAAGCATTTAAACAAATGAGAGATAAAGAAAAAGAGTATCAGAGAAAAAGAGACGAAATGGGGTGGAGAGGGCTTGATGGACCTTTTACGAAAGAGGAAATTGAGCTTCACAAAGAATTTTTTGAGTTTATGAAAGAAGTTCTAAAAGAAGAAAAAGATTTAGATTTTAAATTTTCAGATTTGTGGAAAATGTACGAGGAAGATAATCAATAAAGAAAAAAAACTAATCACGATTATTAATTTAGTCGTGATTTTTTATTTTCGCCTTTTTAGAATTTGTAGGCGTAAAAGAATAAATTAAAAATAATTTCGTTGGCATACAACGTAAAAAATGAATAGGAGTGAATAGATTATGAATAAAGAAAATCTGTTAAAATTAGGACTGTCAGAAGAACAGGCAGAAAAAGTGCTGTCAGCAAATGCGGAACAGTTGAAAGGATTTATTCCAAAATCAAGATTTGATGAAGTAAACAATACAAAAAAGCAGTTGGAAAAAGATTTGAAGGACAGAGATGTGCAGCTTGAAAATTTAAAAAATAGTTCTGGCGATGTGGAAACAATGAAACAGACTATTGAGAATTTGCAAAGAGACAATAAGGCTGCAAAAGATAATTTTGAGGCTGAACTTGCTAAATTTAAGCTGGAAAGTGCAATTGACACAACTTTACTTGGTTCAAATGTGATTAACACTAGAGCAGTTAAGGCTTTGCTTGATATGGACAAAATTAAGTTGGATGGAGATGTCCTGATTGGAATTAATGAACAGATAGAGGCTTTGAAAAATGCTGAAGATAGTAAGATGTTATTTAAAGTCACAGAAACAAAACAAAAAGAACCTAACTTTTCAGGGGTCAAGCCTGGAGAAGGGAACACAGGAACAGAAGGCACAAATCAATCAAAATCGCTAGCAGATGCAATAATGGCAAGACTAACGGTAAATAAAAATGAATAATAGGAGGTGGCTTATATGCCAATAACATTAGCAGAAGCTAAAAAGAACGTACAGGATGATTTGCAGATTGGAGTAATTGATGAATTTGCAAAGAGTAATTTTATTATGAGTAACATACCATTTGACAATGTGGTTTCACCTACAGGTGGAGGTACCACAATGACTTATGGATATACAAGGTTGAAAACCCAACCTACAGCGACTTTTAGGGATGTAAATGAGGAATACACACCTGCGGAAGTTTCAAAAGAAAGACATAACGTTGACTTGAAAATATTTGGAGGATCATTTCAAATAGATAGGGTTATCGCAGAAATGGGCGGAATTGTTTCAGAGGTTCAACTGCAAATGACTCAGAAAATCAAAGCTGCGTCAGCATTATTTAATGACACAGTTATTAATGGGGATTCAGGAGTAAATGCAAAAGCGTTTGATGGATTAGAAAAAGCAGTTACGGGAAGTACAACGGAATTTATCCCGACAACGGCAATTGATTTGTCAGATTCAACAGCAGTGGACACAAATTATAAATTGTTTTTAGATTTACTGGATGAATTTTTAATGGGGTTAGATGGAACACCGTCAATGTTAGCTGGAAATACAAAACTGATTGCCAGATTAAGAGCCTGTGCAAGACGTTCAGCCCAATACACTGTTACAATGAATGAATTTGGACAGCAGGTTGAAAGATACGGAGTAATTCCGTTTGTTGACTTGGGAACTAAAGCGGGAACTAATGACCCAGTTTCAACAATAAATGGACAAGGGGAAACTTCTTTATACGCTGTAAGATTTGGTATGGATGGATTTCACGGAGTTGCACCTACAGGAAATGCTTTAATCAAATCGTGGTTACCTGACTATAAAACGGCTGGTGCAGTAAAAACAGGTGAAGTGGAAATGGTTGCGGCAGTTGCATTAAAAGCTACGAAAGCTGCAGGAATTTTCAGAAAAATCAAGGTTAAATAGGAGGATTTTGTATGGCTGTTAAAATATATGCACCAAATGAAAACTATTCAGGAAGTAGTGCTGGAGTAACTTTTGTAAATGGGGTTGGAGAAACAGATAACCCGTATTTGATTGAGTGGTTTAAGGATCACGGATACAAAGTAGATGAAGAAAGCATTGATTCTGAAGAAAAAACTAAGAAAACTAAAAAATAGGTGGTAGCCATGGATTATATCATAGACATCAAGGAAGATGTAAAAAAATATTTAAAGTCGCTGGGTTACGAAGTTGTAGATGGTGACTTATTTTTATTAGACAATTCCATTCAGACAGTAAAGTATTACATCTGTAATAAAACTAACCAAAAGAAAGTTCCCGAAGGATTAAAATATGTCTGGATAAATAGAAGTGTGGCAGAGTTTCTTAATTTCAAATTAAAATTAAATCAGCTTAACATACTAGGATTGAATTTTAACCGTATAGCGAAAGAGATAAGTGAGGGGAAAACTAAAGTAGTTTTCGATGATACTAAAAGCACAGGAGATAAATTTGAAGTATATTTAACGAATCTTTTAACTTATGGAGAAGAAGAAATACTAAGATTTAGGAGGCTAGTATGGTAAGTGATATTTTAAAAAGTGCAAAAGACGCAATAAAGTCTATGTGGAGCGGGCTATGCACGGTTTATAAAAATGAGAAGTCTAAAAATAAGTATGGTATAGTGACCTCTGAAAAAGTAGAAATATATAAAGGTGAACCTTGCCATTTAAGTTTTGAAAATGTTAGCCAAGCAGATCAAACGGAATTAGGAGCGAATGTGTCTCAAGTTGTCACTCTTTTCATTTCCCCTGAAGTTTATATTCCTCCAGGGAGTATGATTGAAGTAACTCAGAACAATGTGACAAGAACATATAAACACAGTGGAATTTCTGCAATTTACACTAATCATCAGGAAATTATACTTGAATTAGAGCAGGAGAAAGCATAATGGCAAGTTCAAAAATAAAAGTACAGTTTAATGGTCTGAAAGAGTTTCAAAAAATAATTGAGGATATGGAAAAGGAAAAAGAGCAGTTGATGATTGATACTATAAAAGAATTAGCTGCGAGATTGTTACGTAAAGTAATTAAAAGAACTCCTGTAAGTTCTCCTAATTTTGGAGTTGCTACTTACAAGAGAAATAATAAGAAAAAAGGTATAAAAAAAGGCGATACTATCTATGATAAAAAGGGTAAAGCCAGAGTTTTGAAAACTAAGACCGTTTCATATAAAAAAGATGGTAAAACAATCTCTAAAACCTATGGTGGTCAAGGTGGAACTTTAAGAAGAAATTGGACTGTTTCCGATGTGAGAAAAAATGGCGGTAATTATGAAATAGAAGTTTCAAACTCTACAGAATACGCAAGCTATGTTGAATTTGGACATAGACAAACTCCAGGAAGATTTGTTCCTGCTATTGGGAAGAGATTAAAAAAGTCTTGGGTAAAAGGTAAGTTTATGCTTACTATTTCTGAAGATGAATTAAAAAGGCAAGCTCCGGCTGTTATTGAGAAGAAGATTACCGAATGGCTTAAAAAGTTAGGAGGATAGATGTTAAATGAAATTGTAAATGGAATCGGATTAAAACTTTCAAAAAGTTTTAATGGAATAGATATTCACAAAGAAGAACTTGAGCAAGGTTTTGAAGAGCCTTGCTTTTTTATCGACTTATTGAATCCTGGTGAAAAGCAGATTATTGGAAATAGGTATTTGAGAAGTTATTTGTTCGATATTGTATATTTTCCTAAGAAGAAAAGTTCAGAAGAAATATTCGAGGTGTTAGATAAACTTTATTCGGTACTTGAGTATATTGAACTTGATGATAGTACACTTATTCGGGGAATTGATAGAAATTCTAGGGAAGAAGATAAAGTATTGCATTTCTTCGTTACATACGAAATGTTTATTTATAAATTAGACGAGGAAAAACCTAAGATGAAAAAACTAGATGTAAATAATGGATTGAAGGAGGATTAGTATGACAGATATTAATAGTACTGAAAATAAGATACAGATAAAAAAAGAAAATGTTGAAAATAAATCAGAAGAAACTAAATTTGTAAAAAGTCAGATTATAAGTTCTGATAAATATAAAAACAGAGCAGATTTATTAAACGTTTTACTAGAAGATGATAAAGAATATACTTTATCAGAAATTGAGAAAAAATTAGAAGATTTTTTAAGTAGGGAGGTTAAATAATGGCTTATGGTGGCGGTACTTGGCTAGTACAAAATAAAGTTTTACCAGGTACATATATTAATTTTGTAAGTAAAGAAAGAGCTGAACTTGTATTTTCGGATAGAGGATATGCTGCGATTGGAGTTGAACTTGATTGGGGAATTGATGAAGAAATATTCAAAGTAGAAAATGGCGATTTTATTGAAAATTCTACTAAGTATTTTGGCCATTCCTATGACAGTGATAAATTAAAGGGATTAAGAGATTTCTTTAAATATACTCAAACTGGATATATTTATAAATTAAATACAGGTGGAGCTAAAGCGACAAATGCTTTCGGTAGTGCAAAATATACAGGAGAGAGAGGAAATGATATAAAGATATCAATCCAAGCAAATGTTGATAATGCATCGCTTTTTGATGTTACTACTTTTGTTGATTCAGAAAAAGTAGATGTTCAGACTGTAGCTGCTGCTCAAGATTTGAAAACGAATGACTTTGTAATTTTTAAATCGGATGCAACACTTGCTGTAACGGCGGGAACACCTATGACAGGTGGGACAAATGGAACTGTGACAGGTGCATCACATCAAAAATTTTTAGATAAGATTGACAAATATTTTATCAATGTTTTAGTTTGTACTTCAAATGAAAAAACAATAAAAGATTTATATGTTCAATACACTAAGAGAATGAGAGACAAAGTTGGTGCTAAATTTGTATGTGTAGTTTATCGTGCTACTGATCCAGATTATGAAGGTGTGATTAATGTTAAAACTAAAACATTGGATTCTGATTTCCCTGAAAATTCAGCAGTTTACTGGGTTGGTGGAGCAGAAGCGTATTGTGCTGTTAATAGAAGTTTGACAAATCAAAAATATAATGGTGATTTTAAGTTCGAAGTGGAAGAAACACAAACAGAATTAGAATTAGCTGTAAAAGCAGGGTATTTCATATTCCATAAAACAGGAGATGAAATAAGAGTTCTGAAAGATATTAATTCGTTTGTTTCATTCATAAAAAGAAAAAATGTAGACTTCTCATTTGCTCAAGTGATGAGAACCTTAGACCAAATTGCTACTGATGTTGCAACAATTTTTAATAAAACTTATTTAGGTTCATCTAACAATAGTGAATATGATAGGAATGATTTGAAACGTGATATTTCAAAACATCACGAAACATTGGAAGATTTGAGAGCAATAAAAGATTTCAATGAAGAAACAGATATTACAGTAGTTGAGGGCGAAACTAAGGAAAGTGTACTAGTTACATCTAATATAAAACCTGTTGTAGCTATGGAAAAACTTTATATGAACGTAATCGTACAATAAAAGCTAAAGGAGTGTGGGAATAAATGGCTGATACAGCAATTATGAAAGGTAAAGACGCTATATCTGGAAGTCTTGCTAAGTGTTTTGTTACGATTGAGGGCAAAAGATTTAATTTTATGCAGGCTATAAATGTAAAAGCAGAAATGGAAAAGAATAAGGTTGAAGTTCCAATCTTAGGTAAAACTGGGAAAGGGAATAAAGCGGCAGGATGGAAAGGAACTGGAAGTGCTACTTTCCATTTTAATACGTCTATATTTAGAGAAGTATTGCAGGAGTATACAAGAACTGGTAAAGATTTGTATTTTGATATGCAAATTGTAAATGAGGATCCGACAGCAAGTGTGGATAAACAGACAATAATGTTGATTGACTGTAATTTAGATGGCGGAATTATTGCACAGTTTGATGCGGATGCCGACTATTTGGAAGATGAGTTTGATTTCACATTTGAAGATTGGAAACTTGTGGATAAATTTAAGCCGCTTGATGGAATGAATAAATAGGGAGTCAAAAACTCCCTTTTAAAATAATTTAGGAGGATATTTAATAATGAAAGATTTAAAATTTTTTTTAAAACAGAATACAATACCTGTGGAAAATCAGGAAGTGGAAATTTCAAAAAGATTCAAGGATGATCAAGGAAATTTTGTAAAATTTGAGATAAAACCTATTTCAAATGAAATGGATGATATTTTAAGAAAACAAAACACAAGACAAGTTAAAAAAGCTAAAGGAGTATTTGTGCCAGAAACAGATACCCAAGGATACTATATGGATTTAGTTTTGAAATCATTAGTTTATCCTGATTTAAACGATAAAGAATTACAAGATTCTTGGGGAGTAATGGATTCAAAAGAATTAATAAATGCAATGCTACTTCCAGGAGAATACTCGTCATTGCTTCAAGAAGTCCAAAAAATAAACGGTTGGGACATCAACATAGAGGACATTAAAGAAGAAGCAAAAAACTAATTGAGGCGAATGTGGCAGAGTATAACTATGCTTACTATTGCCTTCATAAACTTAAAATACGGCCAAGTGAATTTGCAGAAATGGATATTTATGAAAAAGGATTCATTATGGCTTGTATTGATTTAAAAATAAAAAGAGAAAAAGAAGCAGAAAAGGAATCTAAGAGAAAAGCTGGTCGCAGAAGACGTTAGGAGGTGGGAAATATGGCTACAATACAAAACAGCATAATCTTAAATGACAGAATGACACAGACATTTACAGCAATAAATAATGCAATAAGTGCAACAGTAAATAGTTTATCCAGTCTTGATGGAAAATCTATGAACATTAATACTGCTAATTTAACAACAGCAAGACAACAATTAGCATTGGCTGATAACGAACTCCAGAAAATGAAAGGTGACAGTAAAGGGGTAAATGATAACCTGAGTAAGACACCAGGTATTGTTGATACAATAAAGAAGAAAATGATGCAGGTAGGTACAGCAATAGCAGGTGTTATGGGTGCAAAACAATTATTGGAAGCATCTGATCAAAATGCACAGATAACGGCTAGATTAAATCTAGTAACAGATGCACCTGAGCAATTAAAAAAACAGATTTATCAATCAGCAAATGATGCAAAAGTTGCTTATACAGATAGCATGAATCAAGTAGCAAAACTAGGTTTACTTGCAAAAGATGCTTTTAACAACACCGATGAAATTGTTCAGTTTACAAATCTTATGCAAAAAGCATTCAAGGTATCAGGAGCAGATGCAATGGAAGCAACAAGTGCAATGTATCAACTTACTCAAGCTATGGCAGCTGGAAAACTTCAGGGAGATGAATTTCGTTCTGTAATGGAAAATGCTCCAATGGTGGCTCAAGCTATAGCTAAATATATGGATGTGTCAGTTGGTGAACTGAAAGAATTAGGAGCAAAAGGGAAAATAACGGCAGATATAATAAAAAATGCTTTGTTTAGTGCTGGAGATGATATAAATGCCAAGTTTAAAACTTTACCTCTCACATGGTCCGACATTTGGACTCAAGCTAAAAACTTTGCATTGCGGGAGATGGAAGGCATACTTAAAAAGATAAATCAATTAGCCAACTCCCAAGCCTTTCAATCTTTTATAACTAATCTAAAAATTGGATTTATCGGGTTAAAAGCAGTAGTGAATGGGGTTGTAGACGGAATTGCTATGGCTGGGAAATTTATAGCAGATAATTGGTTAGTAATAAGTCCAATAATTTATGGAGTTACAGCTGCACTAATGACTTATGTAATTTGGCAAGGAATTTCCACAGCTTTAGAATGGTTAAATGTAGCGGCTAAAACGGCCCTAAATGTAGCAACAACTATTTTAACAGTAGCTAAAATTGCTTTAACATTTGCTCTTTACGGCTATACTGCGGCTCAAACTGCAGCAAATGAAGCAGCTTGGGCATTTCCTGGAACTTGGCTTGTGGCAATCATAATTGGGCTAATAGTAGTTATACTATGGGCTTTGGTTGTTACTGTACAATGGGCGACAGGAACTCAAAGTGCATTGGAAACAATTGGTGGAATGTGGTACTGGTTATGTGCAGTTGTTGTGGACGTATTTATCATAATTTGGGATATAATAGTTGTTTTTGTTTCAGTAGTCATAATAGCTTTTATTGCCCTTGGTGCTTTAGTGATAAATGTTTTTATAGGGATATGGAATGCGGGAGTGTGGCTTGTAAACATACTTTTGCAAGCGTGGTACTGGCTTGTTAATAATGCCGCAATGGTTTGGGCTTGGCTGAAAGTCACAATATGTAATATTTTAAAAGGAATTTATAATTTTTTTGTAGGAGTCGCAAATGGATTTATAGACGGATACAACGCAATAGGAAGAGCTGCGGTAACAGTTGCAAACGGATTTCACAATGCTTTTGCCAATGCCATAAATTCTCTGGCAAAAATGGTTGAAAGTTTTGTTAATGGATTTTTACGAGGGTTAAATGAAATTGGTAAAGTTGTAGATTCTGTTATTGGTACGCATTTTTCAAATGGCGGGGCTCTTAGTATAAGTGTTGGCAGAGTTGGTGGCGGAGGTGGAGCTTCGTTTACTCCAGCTCAACATATTCAAGCTATGGCTTATGGAGATGCTAATGGTGTTAAAGTGGCACAAAAACAGGCACCTCAATTTGGATATGCAGGGTTTGCTAATCCTTCAGGGTTAATGGAAGGTGTTATGAATGGTGCTGGGAAGTTAGCTGGTACAAAACTTACTAATCCTAATGCAAACTTTGACAAAGGAAAAAATGATGTTAGAAAAGGTGTAAAAGGATTAACTGATGGACTTAATAAGGCAAAGGATAGTTTAACAAATATAGGAAAAGACAAACCTGTGCCAAATAAAGGAAAAGGTGGAGACAAAGGAAAAGGCGGTAAAGATGGCGGCGGTGGTAAGGGTAAAGGAGACGAAGGTGGTGGAGGAAAAGATAAAAAAGATCCACATAGTAAAAGAACCGCTGACAATACAGGTAAAATGGCTGATAAAATGACAGATATGGATGAAGATATGAAATATCTGAGAGATGTTGCCGAAAAAGAATATGTAAATAAATTTACTACCGCTGAGATAAAAATAGATATGACAAATTACAATGATATTTCAAAAGAAGCAGATGCGGATGACTTTATAGACGCTCTTGGAGAAAGATTAGCAGAACACGTTTATACCGCAGCGGAAGGGGTGCATAACGATTAATGAGAACACAAGGTTATATATTTTATATTGATAGGGTGCTTTTACCTGTAGCACCTTCCTCTGTTACTGTTACACATAAAAACATGAATAATGTTATAAATTTAATAAATGATGCAGAATTTAATATGTTAAAACAGGAGGGTCTGCAAGAAATAAGTTTTAAATTTATGCTTCCATCCCAACGTTATCCATTTGCTAGATATTTAGGGTTCTATCAAAGACCAAGCTATTATCTAAATAAATTGAAAAACTTAAAGAAAAGGGCAAAACCATTCCAACTAATAATAATTAGGAATTATCCAAATTCTGGTCGTGCTTATTTTAGCACTAATCTTAAGGTATCAATTGAAGATTTTAGTGTAGAAGAAGATGCTGGGGAAGGAATGGATGTTTATGTGGATATTAAATTTAAAGAATTTATTGACCCTAGACCAAAACAATATATAAAAAATGCTGATGGAACTATGAGTATTCAAAATCAAAGGTGGACAGATAAAGTGGAAAGTCGAATAAAAGAAATGAAATATGGAGATAAAATATGGCAAGTTATTAGGAATGAAACTGGTGGTCTTGACCAGCTTCAAACTGTTATTGAAGTAAATGGGATTTCGTCTCTTACAGGTTTTGTATCAGATAAATTAAGGTTGTGGTAAAAATGCTTGAAAATATATCGCAAAAAATAAAATCATTCATGTCAAAACCAAATGAGGAAAGTTATGAAATGGAGAAGGATATTGAGTTGGTAATTGCAAGCCAGACTACTAAAACAATAGTTTCACCACTTGTTACAAACAGCATAGAATTAACTCTAGAAAGAAAGGCAGCTCCAGGAAAATTGACGTTCAAGATGATATTTGATGAAAAAGTTCAGGAGGGAGATCAAGTAAGTTTAAAATATCGTGGACAAAATGTATTTTTAGGGTATGTATTTACTCGAAAACTTGGAAAAGATAAAATAGTATCAATTACAGCTTATGATCAATTAAGATATTTAAAAAGTAAAGCTTATTACGTTTTTAAAGGTAAAAAAGCAAGTGAAATTATTAAAATGATTGCGGAAGATTTTAAACTCACAATCGGAGAAATAGAAGATACTGAACATGTATTCGAGAAAAGGCGTGAAGATGGAACAACTTTAATTGACATGATTCAAGGAGCTTTAAGTGATACATTAAGATTTACTGAGAAAAGATATGTAATTTATGATGATTACGGAAAATTAACATTAAAAGAGACTGAAACTTTAAAAATAAAAGATTTGATATTTGATAATACTTCTGGAAAGGATTTTGACTTTGAAAGTAGTATAGACAAAGAAACGTACAATCAAGTTGTACTTGACTATGTAAATGATAAGGAGAAAAAACTTGAGAAATATCAAGTATTTGATAGTGAAAATATCACTAAATGGGGACTTTTGCAATATTTTGAAAAAGTAAACAGAAGTAATGCGACAGAAGCTGAAAGAAGAGAACGTGCTAATAAGATGCTCAAATATTATAATCAAAGAACAAAAACTTTAAAACTTAAAGGAATATTTGGAGATGTTAGAATTCGTGGCGGTTCTTCTTTCATCGTTTACATGGATGTTGCTGAATTTAAACTTGCAAATTATATGTTAGTTGATAAAGTTACACATAAATTTGGGTTCAAGGAATATTTTATGGATTTGGATCTTGAAGGAACTATAGGTAAGGAGGAAGGACACGATGGCGAAACTAGAACGAGCACTCAAACAGATGATAAATAATGCTGTTGAGTATAATAAACCTTCTGAAATTTATGCAGGGAAAGTAGAGAGTACATCCCCTCTTACCATAAGACTCGATGTAAACGTACCTGCTTTAGAGGAAGATGAACTTATTTTGACACATTTAGTAAAAGATTATGAAGTAGACATCACCGTAGGACATTCAACAGAGGAAACAGAAGTTGTCGAGGGTGCGGTGACTGACATAAAAAAACATAAACATGAATATAAAGGACGAAAGAAAATAACAATTCATAATGGGCTAAAAATCGGAGAAGGTGTTTTACTAATAAGACAACAAGGGGGGCAAAAATTCATTGTTCTTGACAGAATTGATGACCCGCAAACAGAAGGTGAGTGGTTATGATACCAAAGATTGAAATAAGTGCAGATGTAACAGTGAGAGAACAGCCTACAAAAACATATAAGATGGAACTTTACAAGGGAAATTATATTCTAGGATTTGTAGATAGTCAAAAAGCAATGGAACAAGCAATATATAAAATAATACGTACAGAACGGTATAAATATATAATATATTCTTGGAATTATGGAATTGAGCTTGAAGATTTATTCGGAATGCCTGTCGAATATTGTATTGTTGAACTCGAACGTAGAATATCAGAAGCATTGCTTCAGGATAATAGAATAACAGCGGTACATAGTTTTGAATTTGATACCGAGAATGAAAGAGGAACAGTACTTATAAAAAAATTTGTTGCCGAAACATTGTTTGGAAAAATTCAAATCGATAATGGATTATCGGTAGCGATAATTTAAGGAAGGAGGTTGTTATGTTTGAAGTGATAACTTATGAAAAAATAATGGAAAGAATGCTTACAAGAATCCCTAACAATTTGGATAAGAGAGAAGGTTCTGTAATATGGGATGCCTTAGCTCCTGCTGCAATGGAACTAGAAAGTATGTATTTCGTGCTCCAAGATTTTATTAAGGAAACATTTGGAGATACCGCAAGTAGAGAAAATTTAATACGTAGAGCTTCAGAACGTGGAATATCTCCATATAAAGCGAGTAAAGCTGTGTTAAAAGGTGTTTTTGATATTGAAGTTCCATTGGGAAGTCGTTTCAGTTTGGAAGATTTGAATTATATAGTAATAAAATTCATCCAACACAATACAACTACAAATCTTTATGAATACGAACTAAAATGTGAGAATTCAGGAAGAATAGGAAATGAAAAAACAGGGAAAATAATTCCTATTGATTACATAAATGGGTTAGGACGTGCTGAAATAATAGAACTCTTAATTCCAGGTCGTGATGAAGAAGAAACGGAAGCGCTAAGAAAGAGATATTTTGATAGCTTTAATATGAAAGCCTATGGTGGTAATATTTCTGATTATAAGTTAAAGGTACATGAAATAGAAGGTGTAGGGGCTGTTAAAGTGACTCCTATATGGAAGGGTGGCGGAACAGTATTACTAACTATACTAGATAGTGATTTTAACCAAGCAAGTACAACTCTGATTAAAAAAGTTCAGGATATAATAGATCCTACAATGGATGCTCAAGGTCTGGGTGTTGCTCCAATAGGACATATTGTCACAGTTCAAGGTACAACTAATGTACCAGTGAATATCGCAACAACTATTTCTTTTGAACCAAACTATACATGGCCACTTGTGAAGTTAAAAGTTGAAGAGATTGTTAAAAAATATTTATTGGAACTTAGAAAAACCTGGGCTTTGAAAAATGAAATAACGAGCAATAATTTAGTTGTGAGAATTTCAAGACTTGAGGCTAGAATACTTGACGTGAATGGTATTTTGGATATTCAGAATACAACTTTAAATGGTAGTCCCGATAATTTACAACTTACAGAATATGAAATTCCGACATTTGGGGGTATATCTGTATGAAATTTTTAGAAATTATAAATGTAAATTTATTGGAATATTTACCTGATTTTATGCAAGAATATAGAGAAATTAGACAAATAATGAAAAGTGAAGAACCTGAGTTTAAAACTTTGTGGGATTTATTTAAAAAGGTGTTTAACAACCAGTTTATACAATATTGTGATGAGAATGGAATAAGTAAATTTGAAGAAATGTTAAATTTACACAGGTATGAAAATGATACATTGGAAATTAGAATTTTCAGAGTTCTAACATACTGGAATGATCAAATTCCATACACCTGGAAAGTTTTAACTCGGAGATTGAACCAACTATGCGGAGTAGGAAATTATGAATTAAAGCCTAATTTCAATAATTATGAACTAGGAATAACAACTAAATTTGATGATTCTAGGAAATACGATGAGTTAAATAATATGCTAAAAATGATATTACCAGCAAACTTAGGATTTAAGAGTATCAACATACTTACTCCTAAATCTAAAAATAAAATTTATGTATCAAATGGGATAATAAGTTATGCGAAATACGAAATAATTGCAAAACTTCCGAATGTAGTATTTAGTATACACGCAACTGTAGGATTTATGCATGGTAAAAAATATATTATAGGAGGGTAAAAAATGGCAATATTTAAAGATACTACGATAACAGATAATGGAAGAGCATTAATAGCCGATACTTTAGCAAATAATAAACAGATAATTTTTACAAGGATGATTACATCAAGTAAAATCTATGAAGATTCAACCGATGTATCAAAATTAACAAATATAGATGAGATAAAGCAAACGGTAAGTATGTCTAAAATAAGTCAAGAAGGAACAAGAGTAAGATTAAATGCAGTGTTTACAAATTCAGCAGTGAATACAAGTTATAAAATACAAACCATAGGACTTTATGCGAAAACCGGAACGGGAAATGAAATACTGTACAGTATAACTAGAGCAAAAGAACCAGATGTAATGCCTGCAACAAATGGAATAAATTTAGCAACAGTAGAAATTGACTTGATAACAGAAATTAATAATTCTAACGGAGCAACAATGCTTATGAATCCATCTACTTTAGTAACTACTTCAAATTTGGTTGCTGAATTAGAAAAAATAGCAGGACTGGAATTTGGTGGAAATATACAGGACATCGGCAATAAAACGAAAGGTAAGTTTTATTATGATAACGTTACAAAATTTTACTACGAATGCATAGAAGACAACAGTCTGACATACAACGATTCAGGGAAATTTAGAGCAATAAGTAATAAACCACTTTCAGACAAAGTGGAAAATTTGTACAGTTTTGGAAACAATTTTATAAAAATAGGAAGTGTTTTGATTCAGTGGGGTAGTGTTTCGATATCTCGAAGCCGATATACTTTGACTTATCCTGTACCCTACAAAAACACTCCTGCTATTACCGTTTCAACGTGGGATACTGGCTCTTCAATTACTCATACTGGGCGAAGCAAAACTGAATGTCAATTTATTAGTACAAATAGCCAAATGGGATTCGACTGGACATTAATAGGAATTGTTTAATATCCTACTGCAAGATAAACAAAATTACCTGTTTCACCGCTGGTAAGGTTGCTTCCTGAAATTCTGTAACATTGAAAACTAAATCCATGATTATAAATATTTTTAATAAATATTAAGTTTTCCATTTCTTCGTTATAACCTATGTTTTGAACAAATACTCCAACACATTTTTCATTAAAAGATTTTTTGAAAGAATGTTCAAATTCGGCTGAGTATGTTCCAATTGAATTATTTCCAGTATTAAAAGTAACCTCCCCTGTTTTTAGTGTCAGATTATTTGTACTTTTGTACAAATTTTCCACTTTAGTTATTTACAAATATACGCAACTGTAAATAAATAAGATCCATTTTTTGTATTGTTCTGTTTGAAAGTCAATTTTCCAGTTTCATCAAGAATAAAATTTGTGAAATTTCCTTCAAGATTATTTGCTGAAATGTTTAAAAATACAGTTGGAGCAAATTCCGCAGGCAATTGTAACAATGTATCCTTGTTGTTTTTATTGTTGAAATAAGAAGCACTGTCTACACTTAGAACTGCTGTTTTCCCAATTTTTATTACTTTAGCATACGTTAAGTTCGGAGCAGTAAAAGTATGTTCTTTAATTTCGCATAAATTTTCCAGTCTATAATATTAATATCGAATATTATAGAGGAGATGATGAAAATGGAATTACAAGAGTTGAAAGGGAGAAATGCAGAAATTTATTGGGAGTATCTAAACAGCTGTATAGCGAAGAATGAGTCGACCAAGAATACGACTTACAAGACATATTTGAACAATATGAAACAGTTTGTAGAGTATTTAAGAGCGTATGAGAGCAATCGGTATTTGTTAAGTAAAGATACACTAAAGTTTATTGCGAGTATACTTGAGAGATATATAAGATATTGCAGGGAAGTTAAAGGTAATAATGCTAGAACTATAAACAACAAAATCACGGCGATAAGTAGCTTTTACATTTGGGCAGTTAAACGTGATTTAATAGCGACACATCCGTTTAGGGATAAACTCGATAGATTAAAGGTTACTGATGTGGAAAAACGGAGAAACAGTTATTATTTGAGTAATAAGGAAATAATAGAGATTAATATCAAAATGGAAATGGATAAACGATATGATTTACAAGATAGAATCATATTTAATTTGATAATTGATACGGCTTGCAGGATTTCGGCATTGCAGTCGATAAAATTGGAAAATATTGACTTGGAAAATGGAATAATAACTGGAATCGTGGAAAAGGAACAGAAGATTGTGGAGTTTGCTGTATTCGAGGAAACAGTAAATTTGATAAAGGAGTGGTTGAGATGTAGAAATGATAATATTGAATACTTGTTAGTAACTAAATACAACGGAGTATTTAAGCAAATGAGTAAAAGCACAATAAGAGACAGAGTACGAAAGATTGGAAAGTTAGTTGGAATAGAAAATTTATATCCACACTCGTTAAGAAAAACATCAATAAACTTGATTGCAAAAACAGCTGGAATTGATTTGGCGAGTGAGTTTGCAAATCATTCGGGTACTGATGTAACTAAAAAGCATTATGTCAAAAAGACAAGTGCAAGAGAAAGAAAAAACAAACTGTTAGAAATTCGGAAAAAGGCTGGATTTTAACAGTAAATAATAAAGAAATTTATGAATTTATACAGAATTTTGAAAAATATTTATTGATTTTATTGACTTTGTGC